>JAAUXU010129102.1_pt1 | contig 32194 bp, 32 predicted proteins | sample 7278151 | NCBI WGS metagenome assembly JAAUXU01 (sample SAMN14350113, study PRJNA611818) | marine sediment metagenome | isolation source: surface marine sediment (1.8m) | place: French Polynesia: Moorea | collected 2018-08 | reverse complement strand
GGGTCATCTGTGGGTCGCTGCAGTTTGAGTGCTCTAGTGTCACTATGGGCACTCAATACTGTCAACCCATGTAGTCAAAGTTATGGGCCATTGTCTGGAGGATTCGTTCCATGCAAAAATTCCACTCAAAAATGACTCCACACAGTCTATACACTCAGTTTCACCTCACTGAAATTACTTACGCCAAGGTCTGTATTTTCAAGTAAGGCCGCATTGTCTTCTGTGCACTCAACAACTTTTTGATGTTCTATCTGCCTTGATTCAAGAGGCTCTTCCACACTGAAACTCTTGTTTTAGGTAGTGCATTATCAGAGTAAGCTTCACTTAAAAAAACGAGAGTTTCTCCAGCACTTTTACTTGCCTTCACAAAAGATTTAATTGTTGCTCATGGTGCAGACATGCTGATGCCTTTTGTTCAGGGGTACTTTGTTGAGTCTCTGCTTCCCATGCAGTTTTGCATTGTAGAGTTTGAAAAATTGTTATATTGTATAATTTTTTTAAAGAAAAACTGCTCATTTTACTCTGTACTTTGGGGGACAAAGTAAGACAAACTAGTTGTTTTGACTCATCGCTGTTGAGAAAATCTGCCAGTCCCGGTTTAGCTGTCATGCCCCTTGTATGCCCCTAGGTGGTCAATCGGAGTTGCTCAACATCACGCATCACTCTGGGGATTTAGATAAAAATTTAAAATTTTTTGGAAAAAAATTGTCCAGGCCGTAAGATCTTCAAAACATTTCAAAACAAAAAAAGCAATTTTTGTCACCTCAACTATATAAAAGAAAAGTCTTAAAATACTCCTCACTAATCTCTCCCATGGGAATGACCCGAAACTCGTGACCTCCAAAGTCCATGTTCGTGATGTCCTGGAAAAGGTCCTTTCTGTCAAATCCTAAAAAATGAAGAAGTGAAAAAAAGCGATCTCCCGACAGGAAAAGTGATGCTAAAACGTACCTTTTTGTCGTTCACTTGACCACAAGTTTCGCAAGACAAATTTCCTTTTACTCTTGGTATACCTCAACTCTTGGTTGTACACGTTAAACATTAAGGACCCCTGTGAAGCATGACAAGCATGGGTCCGGATATAGTCTTACAGTATCATAGATATTTGTTTGGGGCAACTTTGAACAAGTGAAAAAAACTTCCATTTGAGCAAGGCTTTGCTGTTGACCGAATTTTTTAGAGTGTGTGTCACTTTGATATGCAAGCACGTAAGTGAACAATTTCTAGGCATCCACAATGAGTTGTGAGTTGCAACTACAACGGCACAATACAGCAGTACTGCCTTAAAGTGTGACTCCAACAATGCTATGTGCTCAAGGTGTGTCTTTGTGATGTCAGAGGTGGGGCGAGTCCTTCTCTACATGTCTCCTGTCCATACCTCAGATTTGAGCTCAATATCAGAAATACTTCTTTACTTCTGCATTGCATATCAAAGTGGGACCCTTGCTCATTGTCGCTTTGTGCCTGTTTTAAATTGCATATACATTATTGCTGACCTCTGTATTCATTTAGATCGTGCCTGAGTGACTCTGATCCAACGATAGTAACACAACACAAAAAGGCACACTTCACGTGGGTGCCCAGAAATTGCTCATTGACATAGTTGCATATCAAAATGGCACACACTGTATTTCGCACAAGACAGGCTTTCAATTTTTGCGAAACTCTCAAGCTTTGCAAGATCATCCTGCTGACTGAACCTTTGCATGCACTGCACGTGCTGTCCACCTCCAATTTGACGAAGTCATCGGAAAGTGAGAGTAAGTTTTCAAGTGAAGAGTGTTTTGACAAAATCGAAGGTAGGCAAAAAGAGAAGTTAGGGAATAAAATTGTGTTTATTTGTAAGTTGTGCAAAGTGTGAGTTTGCAACAAAAGTGACCTTGCTGTGTTTAACATGGACCCATCACAGACAAATGTGACTAGTTTCTAGAGAAAGCTGTCATTTTGCTCTGCCCTTTTCTTTGGAACGCTTCTTTGAGGCACTCAGAATTAGAGTATTTTCTGAAGAAGTGCATGCAAATCACCCTCGGTGTTAATGTAGGCCTGACAGTGCTAATGCACTATGGCTAATGCATTGAAGCACTGAGAGGCTGAGAACAACTAACGTGAATTAATTGTTATTAACTTTGCTAAAAGGGTCATTTGCAAATTTCACCATCTCATTCTGAGAGGCACTTCACAAAAATGGTGGTCAGCCAAGCTAAACTTCACAAAAGCAGAGTTTTTGTGTAGTGAAGTTTCTGGAAGCAGAGAAGAGTTACTGAAATTGTGATTTTTGCTGAAGTCGGACTTCGACTGAATCACTATGTTTTCAACCATAGTTACCCACATGCCTCTCTGCTCCCCCCGACTTGACGACAGCAAAATGATGAAATCTCTCTGCTAACGATTCGATGCTCTCAAAGTTGCCCACGTTGTGCTTCTCGAATGAGGTGGCGACGTAGAAGTCCACCGTGAATCTACCCTGCTGGTTCTCCTGTCAAAGGATGGCGATCTGGAGCTGGGTGACTGGCAACGTCTGGGGCAAGCTCCAAGCATACCTTTTTCAGAAAAGTCACTAGGTGGTCCAGCTCCAGCTCCAGCAAGACGGTCACAGCGCAGGTGTGGCGTTCCCCTGGAAAGTCCCTCACCATTGGTCTGGAGACGGTGTGGGTGCCGTACAACATGACAGATACAGACCTGTTCCAGCACACAATGTGGGAAAAAAAGACTCATTTGACAATTTGTGGACTTTTGCCCTGGTACAACTCAAGTGTTTATGAACTGAACAGCTCGGCCCCCTTTTGCTAATGAAATAGAAGTGATTTTGAAGTTTTCTTTTAATTTGCATCATGCCCTCTAATTACAGGGACGGTTTTAGCTAGAGGAGCACTTAAATTTTTGTCCCAACTTTGTCAGCTGTGCATGAGATTTGACATTATAACGTCGGTAATTCTTACAAACTAACAATTTCGGCGTTGATGTGGTCTAAATTATGGCCTCAGTGTTTGCACTAAAGGTCTTTCATACCTTGTACGCACAGTCCGCAAATTCAAAAGTGCTTCAATAGATATGCCCCCTTCTCCTAGTACCTGAGGACTCTTGGTGACTTTGACAGGTGAGCAAGGAAGTTTCTGAAGACTTGAGACTGCGGTTCAGAGGTGACAACCTTGACATGACACGGATTTGTGGCAGGGATTAAGTTGATCAGATCGATGAGACATCTTCCGGCTGCCTCTGGACAAGGAAAAGCAACTTGGTTGGCGTGATGACTGCCAGGAAAGTAGGTAAAAGTTTTTACTCCACCTGCTTTGGTGTCATTCCTGATCTGCTGACCATCAGAAAATGAGATGACGAAGAACAATGCCAAGGTCACCCAACGGCTTCCTCCAACTGGAGCCTAAAGGAAAATCTGGAGTTTTGGGCGAGACACATTGAGGAGGTTGTCAATTCAGTAGTTTTCTGACTTGTTGGCCAATAAGAGAAATAATCTGTAAGCCATACATATGTCAGTCTATTACAGTAGTTTCTGGTTATAGTCATCATCGCTGGACCCAAGGTCTTTGATGACTGTAACGGATATACGAGCATGACGTCACCGCATGCGCTGCTCTGTAGCTTGTTGAGCTACAGCAAACTTTTACGGGTAAAAGTTATTTGCCTGAGATTTCATGGGGCAATCCTGACCCGCAGGCTCACCATTTCAAAAGGGATCCACTCCCCAGGCCCCCCTGCTCCTTGCGCAGGTACACAAAACCCCGCGGCTAGGTTGAGGGGTTACTAGGTGGTGTGAAGCTACAAAAAGAGAGCAACTGGGGGACACTGCAACATGTAAACAAAATACGTTGATATCGACGATTTGGATGACGATCTGGACAGCAACGCTTGCTGCTGAACACTACAATCTGCCCAAGTCTCGATTGTTCAGAGGAGCTGCCTGTGTGGACAGTCTGGAGAAGTCGGTACGAGTGGTAGCGAGTCTCAACCTTGACAGTTCGGAGGAACTGCGAGTGAGGATAGTCCGGAGAAGTCACTGCAAGTGTGGACGAGTCTTGATCTCAACAGTCGCTATGACCACGGACGAGTCTCAAGAGTCCAGAGGGGCTGAGTCTCAACCTCGACATTCCAAAGGTGTCCATACGAGTGTGGACGAGTCTGGACAGTCCGATTTCACCACACTTCCATTCATGCCATGAAAAGATAATGCTCAGTGGAGGCAGCGAATTCGTTCTTCTCTCACTGTAGATGACTGACGTTGGAATTTGTTGGTCCAAATCATTGTTCTCAGCGTCATCCTCAGCAGCGAACATTGCTGTCCAGATTGCCATCCTAAGCAGTAGTGAAAGTTGCGGTCCAGATTACACTCGGCAGTAGCTAATCTTGCAGTCCAGATTGCAGTCAGCAGTGGATCGATGCTGAGGTGGAGATGTTCAGATCATCGACGTTGATGTGTTTTTTTTTCTAGTCCAGGTGTCACCCAGTCGTTCTCTTTTCCTAAGTTGATGACTAAAGCAGAGTTTGATTATTTTAATGCAACAAAGATTATTTCTTGGAGAAAAAGTCAGAAAAGTTATTCCAATGAACTAATTTCACTTATTCTTGAGTGTGCTTCGGCTCACCAGAGAATCAGAGTGAAATTTTGTAACTGAGAATAACTTCTTATATTTGTCAAGCGTGTATTTTCTTTAATCGATGAACTTTTTAATCACACTGACCAAGCCTTTGAAAGAGCAGAAACACATTGTGATGCACATTCAGTCATGTGCTAATGTGAATTTTTTCTACACAAAATTGACCTTATGAACAAAGAAATTGGTAATTCCAGTTTTGAAGCCTGAAATTGACGTTTTTTACATGATTTTTAAGGTTTCAAAAATCAGTGACAAAAAATAGAATATCAGTGAACATGACCCTTTTTCTCACTGTTTTTCAGTGAAAAAAGTCGATCAGGTCAAGAAAATGCCTCCGTTTTATGAGGTGAAAAATCGGGACCAAGAAGAGTGATGACTGTAACCGGATTATGGCTGTAACCAAAGTAACTATTAATCAGAGACTACTGTACTTTCTTTGCTGTTAGTGTTTGTGATAAGCAGGAAAAAATCCGAGTGTCCTGCAAGACCTTGTACGACATTTAAGGCACCCTAAAGCAGTGCAATGAAGTGACAATGACCAAGAAGGAAATACATGGTGGTACCAGCAAAACTTAAAAACTTTAACTGACTATAGTCAGTTTATTTTTTAATTTCGCACTTTTTTAAGATGTTCACGTGAAAGAGGACAATGTGAGGTTTTGATTGGGGGGGCTTGACGTCCCTGCAGCTTGAAAAAACCGACGTTATGGAGGCCCGACGGCTAGGATTTGTCGATCTACCTCAGTGCCGCCAAGATCATGGACATCAACGACTGCAGCAGACAGACGGTCTGCAATGTCATGGCGAAGTTGAAGGCAACCAAGTCCGTCAAGAAGGCCCCTGGAGGTTTCCCTCACGACAAGAAGAGGACAACAGGGCTTCTGAAATACCTCAAGTCTAAAATTGATGCTGCTCTGATGACGCCAGTCAGAAGGATCTCAGAGAACATGGGGGTTGAGATGATCAACCCCCATGATCAAGGACTTGGGCATGCGATCGATCTAGAGCTCGCCCTCCCCCTCAACTGCTCACAGTTGCCAACAAGGAGAACAGGGTAAATAGGTGCAAGAATAACCCGAACTCAATGAAGTCACCTGGGCAGTCTCCTGTTGTCATCTTCTCTGACAAGAAGATGTTCACCGTGGACCAGGCCTACAACCGAAGGAACAGCAGGTTCATCCTGACTTCAGCCTCTGATGTCAAGCCCGTGACCAGGACAAAACCTCCCCAGGGCGCCATGATGTTTGGCACCGTCGCGAGTGATGGGCAGATGTACCCGCACTTCTTCTCTGTTTGCGTGAAGATCACCCAGGAGGTGTACCAGGAGTTCCTGGAGACTGTTGTCAAGCCGTTGCTGGACGAGGCCTACCCCGCCAGGAGCTACTGCTGGCTACTGCTGGCAGCAAGACTCGACCCCTGCCCACAAGGCCGAGAGGGCAAAGGTCTGGTGCGTGGAGAACTTGGCCGACTTGGCTACGATGTGGCCTCCACAGTCTCCATATGTTAATCCTTCGGATTACTCTACTTCGACGTAGAGAGGAAAGCCTACCAGACGTCCCACAGGAATGTCGAGAACCTCAAGGCCAGCATCACCAAGGAGTGGACCTCCATATCAGCCTCCTACATCAGGAAGGTGAGCAAGGTCTTCAGGCCTCGTTGGAGAGAATCCTCGTTGCCAGTGGAGGTTATGTTGAATAAAATTCAAGCTCACACATGCGTCGAAAATCTCTGTGAATAAAAGTCATCTATATTTTTTTCATATGGTTGTTCTTGCTCATGTTATCAATGGAACTTATTTGCGTAATTTTCACTGGTACCACCGATTAGAGTTCTAGCTAAGCTTAGCTAAGGTACAGGCTTGAAACGGACCTTGAAGAAGCTGCTGGTAGGACAAGAGTTTACGGTTCGGTTCTACTTAATTTACAGCATCTTTAATTCCTCCTCTACTCTGTTGGGATCGATGAGGTCATTGGAGGGCTGCATGAGCTTCAGCTGATGGGTGTCCTCGTCCCTTTCCTTGTTCCCTAGGACGAAGGCACCAAATCGCTCAGTTCATTACCAGCATCAACGTTCAATGCCTCCTTGCTCAATTAGAGTGCGCTATTAGCACACGAACGACTTGCTCTTCCGTTTAGTCACACCCACTTAATTGCACAGCTTTACTGTTCCTCCCTTCAAAGGAGATGAGCGGATTCAATGGCGGGAGTGGCCAGGGAAGGTCAGGGTTGGGCTGAAAAGAAACGCCAGCTGTAGGTAAGTCGGCACAGGACATAATACTTACCTTGGTTTTCTCCATATTGTTGTCCCTGAAGTGCCTCACCTGTCCAGAGAAGGCTGGTGTAATCCAGAGCCTATGCATCCTGGAGTTTGCGTCTCTCCTTTTATATGCAAAATACTGCACTGGAAAAGTATTGGATATTTGCAAGGGAAGTCCACTGACCTATAGACATAGAGAATTGAATTGCACACAGGTGAGGAGGCCTCAGGCAACTTGCACACACCAAATATATGATATTTGGTTCCAAATTTGACAAATGTGTCCTCTGTACAATAGGGGAAGGAGTTAGAAAGTTGTGTATGTACTATGATAGAACAAAAATAAAAAAACAAGAGCTGAAAAATCAGCGTCTTTCCTGAATTTTTATATACAGGGTGCGTCAGAGTTTGCTTGCAATCGACTCTCAGTACTTGCACTGCTTCTAGCATTGCTGAAATGTGTACGACTGCAGCAGAATCAATTTGAACCGAAAGCACGCACCCTAAACACGACTATTCGAAAGTCTTTCATCTGAGAGGGATTCCCAGGCTCTTTTTACAGCAAATACAGTGCTTGCCGTAAATACTGTCGCTCGGTACATATCGAGGTCAGAGGCTGACTGGGGATGTTTCCGAGTGGAATTTTAGCATGTAATCAATTATTCAAACTCTTTGACAGAACTTTTAGCACACAAGGTAACCGTTTTGAATGTTTGTTAAGGTACTACAGCACTTTAAGTGTGGTGAGGTAACAAGAGCACCGTGCCGGTTGCTGCTGAAAATCGATGTTTTTGACCAGTAAATGGAAGTGAATGTGGCTGAAATTTTCTGGAGGTTGTAATTGCCGGCCGGCGACGAGCGCACTCATTCATTCAAAAACAAGAACAAGACATGACGGCCTCTTTACTCCAGAGAATGTGCGGCGCTACTGTTCCTTCCTGCGCCGGCCATTTCAGCCTAGACAGCCCAGTTTCTCTTACGTAGTGCTACATAGTGTTTTTGGAACCTAGGACGATGGCGCAGGAGGGGTTGGGGGTGAAGTCCCCCAAAAAGGGGGGCAGGTGGGGGGGAGCCCCCCAGAAAATCTCGGCCACTTTCACTTTGAAAAAGTGGTCGAAAACATTAATTTTCGGCAGCAACCAGCACAGTGCTCTTATTAACTCGCCACACTTAAACTGCTCTAGCGTGGCAATGAGTGCCTGAAACTTGACGAAACATGCAGGATTGCATGCATAACACTCTCCATGACACATTCCAAACTTAAATTCAACCTCACTAAGCATAACACAACTATTTGTACCAAGCGACATTATTTACGGCAAGCACTGTACACAGTCAAAGATGTGACAAACAAATTGTGGTGAAAGTGGGAGCTCAAAACTTTACCCGCATATTTCTTTAAGTGATTTCCTCGAAGGAGTAATGTGTAAAAGACCTTTTGAAATCTTAGAGCAACTACTTCATCCGGGGAGTTCACATTCGAGAGCAACCTAAGTCTTGATCAGAACAAAGACCTTACGCAGACCGATTGATTAACTTTTCTCTGTCTGTTTGGATCTTTTTTAAAAAAAGTAAAACCATACCTGGAGGCAATTTATCCAGAAGGAAATGATGTCTGACGCCGACAGACTCCCCTACGAGGACTCCAGAGTGGCTGGGGAGCGAGGAGGGTTTGTCCGCCTTCTGAAAGACAGAGGTCACCGGCCTCGTCCAGATCAGAATCGACTGGATGACAGCATTTGGTCAAGGATTCACACTGAGAGCAACAACTGTGTCACGTCTCTCAAGCTTGCCATCATGAACTCATGGAAGAGCATGGACGACGTCAAAAAGACATGCAAGGCCTTTAGATCCACACTTAGAGCAGGGGACAAGGACATTTTGAGTAGCGCTACGTGCGGTGTGGTGAAAATACGTGATGCATTGTGCACCTCCAGAGTATGGTCTGGGCCGTGTTAATCTTGTAGTATTAAATTTTTGAAGTTCAATCTACCCACCTAGCACCGGCTTTATTATGCATTCGTATCGTATAATAATGGAAGGAAGTCAAGGCAAATGAATAAAGTCCAACATTTCATGAACTCACTTGTTCTTCGACAAGTAGTTTGAGCCCCAGTTCACTACCCAGTAGTGCGGTTAGTAGCAGCTGCAGCACCACCACCACCATGAGCATCGACCGCAGCAGCACTGTGGGCTCTAGCTCGATTTGCATCTGCAACTCCAGCTCTGAGGGCGCCAGCTCTGGCTCCACCTTCTAAAACCTCTTGCTCATGTCATCATAGCACGAGACATAAATTTCTGTGACTTTTGCATTCCATGCATACAAGATATAAAAGCTGGAGATTTTCATTTCAGTCTTTTTACCAAGCATTTTTAAAAATTTCAAAAATTTCAAAATTCCTCAAAGGGCCATTTCCTGGTGAAATTTATTCTTGATGTTTTCATTCATGATACCAATGGACCTTTTGGGTCGGCAGATGTTTTCTTAGGCCTAAATATCAGTCAAAGAACCAGCAGGAAGGAGAAATCTGTCGAGCATTTGACCGTTAATGACTCATTAGGTCATTGACCTTATGACACCATTCCAGTTGGTGAAAGGCTGAATGGTCAATCCATGCTGATTTTTTCCCGTCTGCTTTCCCGCCGAGGTCACAATCCTGCAACAGCATCAGGGATCAGGTTGAATAACATCTTGGTCGTGCTCACGTCGGTGGAGGACTTTCCAGGCAGGAAAGTCACGGACCTTCCAGAGTCGACTCATATGGGGCTTTTCGACTGTAGGGCAAAAGTCACGGGTCGCCTTTTGCCTGGACAACCCTGTACAATTGGTCCAGTTCACCATAACAGAATCTGACGCATCCGGGTCGGCTCGCCCCTGTGTTGCTTCACTAAAATTGCCAGGTTTTTTTTAAGAAGAAATAATTGTGTGCTTGCAAAAACAACACGACTTTAGCAGTTGCTAGAGCAAAAGATAGCATCGAGTAGGTAGCATGAAATGAGGCACTTTTGGGGGCACAACATGATGCTTGGGGGCATAATTTCCATAATTTCCCGGTTAGTGTTTGGTCAGGTGTGTGTAGTCCGGTCACCCAGGTCAGCGGGAGTAAAACAGTCATAGTTCTCCATGAAAAACTGAAGCGAAGCACCTCTTGTGGATGGATCGTTGACCGGGAGGCACTGGCCAAGCTGTCCGACCCGGGCTTGGATTACAGAGCATTGCTACCGAAGGGGGGCTGGCCGGACCCCGGATGTCATGAAGTTGAACTTTGGACTGCAGGCTGCTCGACTGTTCCGGATCCACGGTCGAGCCACTGAACCTTCACCATTGTATGAAGAAGAAAGGCCAACCGCTGACCTTCCTTTTTGGCCTTTCTGTGGTCAGACATCCATAGGAGGCCGGACTCAATTGGCTAAGCTCTGTTCGGGGACTCACGTTGACCTCACTTTCCGACCTTCCATCCTCTGCTTAAAATTCAGTACAGAGAACTGCAATAGACAAGGAAACATGAGGAGTCATGAGGAGACTGTCAACAAAGCCTCATAAGCCTCTTTATGTCTTGAAATGTGTGCACCATTGCCTTGATCCCGCTTGTGCCCGAATGACCCTTGTACTTAAACGGAGAAATTGATGCCGTCTTAAAATTTGCAACGAATCCTCGCTTGGGTAAAAAAAAGCAAAGAAAAAAGATCTATTAGCAAATCTTGCTGGTTCTTTCTTTCTCTTCTTCGGTGCACAGCAGGAAACGCGTGCAAAATGAGCGCGGGCGCGCGTCCATGACCGAAAAGCGCGCGCGCCCCCTCCAAATCCGCCCGATCTGAACTTCCCATTTTTTCCTCCTTTTTTTTTGTCCGTTTCGTCCCGTCCTCAGTCCCGTGCGAGATTTTCCCTCATATTTAGGTGTGCAGTTTGCAGTTTCGCAGGGAAAAACCCCGTTGGCAGATCGTGCAGTGGCCAGAGGCAGGCAGTGCAGTGCTGACAACAGTGTTGTTCCACCTAAGAAAGATTCTAAAAATAACAATAATACCAAACACAGTGTGACTCCGAAGCCAGCTTTGCTGGAAAACTTGTCCAAAGGACTGATTAGACTGAAAAATCATACCCAAATAAGATGTCACGACATCGTTAGAATGAAAGAAAAACAAAGATGAAGCTTCTTCAGTGGCCTCGGGTCGGACAAAAAAATGTCGAAGTCAGAGACAGTTTTTTTTCTCTCATCGTTTAATGGGAAAGGAAAATCGCCATCCATCATCAGCTTCTCTTGCTATGTTGTCCTCGAGTGCAAAATGTTCGTCCCGGCCTTTTGTATGACTGCGTGCACACAGGCAGTCTGGGTCAGCCAAAATTACTACAGTTATATTAACGTAGAAACTTCATTTCGCCCCCCCCCCCCAATGTGACTTTGAGTGCTCGGAACCCATAAGGGTTCAATTGACTCTTACTGATAATGAACCGGATTCGTAAGGAGAGCAAAAGAAGAGAAAATATGGGCGAAGAACAGTAAAATTATTGTTTTTTTCTGCTAAGTGACGCCACGTTCACTCCCTTTCAGCATAAGTACATAAAGTACTTATAACTGTTATTTCTTGATCCCCGACGAGCCTGGACAAGGTCCTGGAGGACACAGAAGCCTGTGCTACAATGCACAACCTATGACTACTTATGATGTCAGCTAAATTTTGTGCCCAGACGCTGTCAAAGCAGCCTCTGCTTGAGGAGGACGTTGAACATCGACCGTTGGCACAGACCAAAAGCAACGTGACACAAAAATGTCAAAGATTGGATCAAATAGCAGCAGCATTTGTGCAAGAGCAAGTGCTGGCAATGCACAAAGTACCACCTCTTTATGCGCGCGAAGAGAATTTGACTCAGTCGCCGCCCTGACGTGCACGTGCACGCGGGACACGATCTCCACGACGATAACGCCCTGCGCTACTGCATCCAGTAGCACTCGTGGGTGCTCCATCACAACGCAGAATTTGGCACTTTGGCCCTTGACCACGTTGTGTGAAATCACATTCTCAATCCTCTGCGTGCAAACATAGGAGTTTTGTATCTCCCTCAGCGCCCACAGTCAAAAAAAAAAGGAGATGGCAACAATCGGGTGCTTACAGTACAGAAAGCCACGCTGCTGCTGCTGCTGCTGCTCCTGCTGAAGTAGCAAAAACTAGGGGTGGTTTCAGAGGCGGCAGCAGCAGCAGCAGCAGCAGCAACAACAACAGTAGCAGCAGCAGCAGTTGAGAAAGCCCGACGAAGCTCCTGTCACAGATACCTTAAGGCAGGGGCTCCATTTCTTTTTTTTTTTCCTCCATCTCTATTGCTGCTGGAATTATTGAGACGTTTCGATACATTCTGTGGAGTGATCTCAACTTTACAACTTGTGACATTGCTTTGGCTGCTCAATGATAGCGGAAAAACACATGATTTTTTTAATACACTTTTGTCAGGTACCTAAGAAGCACAGGTCAGATAAGCTTTATTCGATCGCACCATGGTTGTGAATGATTGCTGTAAGTGTTGAATTATGTGTTCTGTCACTCAGAATACTTTTTGTCCGCTGAAGAAATATTTCCTAATGTCAACGCCGATACCAGAATAGTGTCTTGGGAAAAAAAGATTCCGTTTAACAAGTCTTTTGTCTACACTAACATCTTTTTTGGACGTCCCCTCTTGCTTGACAATCAGTCATGGGTGGATAATGGGCCAATCTGTGTCAAAGGGCAAAGTACAAAGTTAAAGCTTTATATTACTGTCTGTGAAAGTACCATCTAGTACTGCTGGACTGCAGACATCTGCGATGAGAGGTCCCTCTTGCCTCAAGAAAGCCCCTTTCGCCTGGCTCCAGCGCAGCTTCAGCTTCGTGCTCGTCCCTGCTTCGCCAGCTCAGCTAGTTCACTGCCAACACCCCTTCAGGGGGTGAAAAGATTTTAAAAAAGTAAAAAAAAAACCTCTGTGAATTTTGACCCGGAGCGAAAAAGCCTTCAAAGTGCGTTCCGGTGAATAACTCAAGACTGATTCCCTTTCTTCAGCTGACGATTTCGCACTCGTTTCGTTGTATTTTAACTCGAGTAACGAAGTTTTGCACTTGAGCACAAAAATAAAGGCCGAATTTAGGACTATGAGAGAAGAAAACTTGAGGGAGAACATTAACTTCCCGCAGAGAGTGCAAAAAAGCTCTCCTGATTTTCCCTCTCTCCGAGGAATAAACATGACAGTCAAAAATCCTGGGCTCTGAGACCGCGGCTGAGGCCAAGGACAACTCAAGATGGGGGACCTGACGCCAGTCATCGAGGGGCCGGTCAAATTCAGGGACGGAAAAAAGGCAAGTCAAAAAAAAAGCTTCAAAAGGGTTAAAAAAAAGTATTCCTTTCTCTTGACTCCACTATACAAGTTCAGAGAGCGAAAAATGTCATCTTTCCATATGTTCCAGTTTGCCATGCTTAACCAAGGCCTTTTTTCTCTTTCTTTTTAGTGGAAGCCTCGATACGCCAGCGTCACGCGTCTCTCGCCAGTTGCAGGTAGGGGAAAATATATATATTTATATTGTTTATATACCAGGCAGGGTCTAAACTGCGAACATGCGAGATGAGAGTCTTGCACTGGAGTCAAAGCTTGGGAGCAGCAGAATATGTAGCCACATCTCCATATCGACGCAACTGTCTGGCCATCCTTATGCATGCATGTCCAGGGATAAACGGTTCCACTTCTAGACAAATCGGGCTGGAGGAGTTGGAAATTTAGATTCGAGACTTGGCATTGATAAGAAACTGTTCATCTTATTTCGTTGACCTCGAATGACCTTCAGGGTTAGATCGAACCTTATCCACTGCCCCATTTGTGGAAGTGCCGAACAACTTGGCTAACATTTTTTGTTGATCTGGGACCTCCAGGCTGAAAGTGGCAACTTAACCTTTCAACCTCCATGCGTTACTGCACCAGTTCTTTCATCCCATGAGATTGAGAAAAAAAGTGTACAGGGATATAAAAATTTAGACCCTTCTTATGGGATTGAACCATGTGATGTTCCAGTCGTCTGACCATTTTCTCCGGGATGGGCAATGTATATGGATACTGTCATTCGGATTTACATATGCAGATAGATGCATACACAAATGAAGAATGCTGCATTTGATTCTTTGTCAGCCATCTACGCAGGTAGTGGAGAGCCAGTATTGATAAATGAACATAGCATCTGTTGTTCATTTTTCAATTGTCGTTGAGCTGGTCGAGAAGCTCCTGAGAGACGTCGATGTAGATGCGGTCCCTGCCGATGGAGTCTATCACTGACCTCAGCTGGTCCACGTCCTGTTTGTTAACAATTTTTCTCTCTCTCTCCCTCTCTCTTTTACTTTTTCTTTTCTTTTATCCTTTTTTTTACTTCAATGTCGTCGGTTCCCCACATCGTAAGCGTGCCCTGTTGCTCTTGCGCCTGCTCGAGGAGGTACTCCAGTACCTCCTGGGAATTCCCGACAAACATGGCCCTGACGGGAAACGTCACGGGTTGGGTGCCAACGTCGTTGGACTCTATGATGCCCAACATCTCGTCAATTTGACCTAAAACAAGTCAAGAGAAGCCTTGAATCTTTACTGCTATTTGAAGCGATTTCTCCAGACCCATTGTATATCTGTAATCCTCCGGGTCCGTCGGGGTTCCTGTGACCCACCCGGTGCTGAGGGTGCACGTGGGGAAATAGTACTTTGCCAGAGCAAAGAATTCCGTGGGGTCGATGGCTTCCCTGAACGTTCTTTTCGTCCGGGCTGCTTCTTCTGCGGGAGCAAGTGCGGGTCCGATCTTGCCGCCTCCGCCTGGCCCAACCAGAATGTCCGCGTTGACCCAGAAGGGGAAGTCGATCTGTTCAAGACTCCATTGTTTCATCCTGGAGACCTCTTGGATACTACTGGTGCAGTGCTTGCCTGACTTTCGAACTCTTTAAGCATTTGGAAGGAAGGTTCCACGACCTCGATGTCCTTAAAGTCCAGCTTCAGACCTTTCTTGCGGCCTTCGTTGAAAGTGGCCTTGACGTAGAGATGGAATTAGACTTGCTCAAGTCAGGCAGAAGGCAGGTTTTACAGGTCGGAAGGCAGGTTTCCTTGTTAAACTCACCTGAATCAAAGTTTCCAGGAATTGTCTGAGTGAGAGATCCGACACGACTGCAGGCGGATGAGCCATGATAGGCCCAAGGCCTGACATACCTGGTGCCACGCCTAGGCTGACGTCAGCCTCGATCATCATGGTGTCATCTGAGCAGGGTCTCCATTGTGTGACCAAGTGTTTTCATCCGTGGATGTACCTACCTACTAATCTTTTATTTATTTACCCTCCAAAGCCTCCTCCAACTTGTTCCTGCTGTTGGTGGCGTGCGACCAAACCACCAGGGACAAGTCTGCCGTCACATCTGGCCAGTAATCAGTCACTTCTAAAAAAAAAAAATAAAAAAGATTAGCTGAAAAAGCTAGTTTAGGTTAGAAAGTTGGTGAAATTGCCTTGAATTTCTCCACAAGAAAGAGCAGAGCAGAGGAGCAAAAGCAACAACGCAATCATTCTAGCTCAAGATCCACTTTGAATACTGATGGAGTCCTTATCACAACCTGTTAGACCTCATTTACACGGCAAACATTTAACATTTTCAACTTTTGCTATTGGCCTTTGTGCAGCTTTTTTTTTTGCATTGGGCATCACCTCCAGCCTAGGAAAATCCACTTAAACGCTGAAATGTCAGGCTGCCGAGAAGAGGGAGCTCGGTCAGACAATTGCTCTAATCTGTGCTCAAGTGCTTTTCAACGTCGTCAATTTTGAATAAAAAAGCAGGAAAAAAGCCCACGAGTTTTTGTCTGGTGGAGACTGACAAAGCCAGAGTTTTCTGATTTCTGTCTCGTCCTCTCCTCTCACACCCACTTGAAATGAGGGATGATAGCGACGACAGAAAAAGAGAAAATGAAAAATATGAATCTCTCTCCCCACTGGGTGGCAACTCTACATGCGTACGCAGAGGGGGGAGGAGAAGTAAAGGCCGAAAGGGTTAGGGAGAAGGGCGCGACCGACCTGGCATGGCTGGATGGCTCGATACGGATTTTCTTTCACTGCCCAAACCCCAAAAAATGTCTAAGGGAAAGCGAAAAAGTCATCGTTTAAATGCTTCTGTTTTTGTTTGGCTTCTAGATAAGACAAAGGCAATTTAGCAGTGTTCAAAGCCTCTTAGAAGGAGGGGAGGGTAAAGAGAATTTTGGGGGGATTTTTAAAAGATACAGTGTGGTCCATTATTAGTAGGCTTTTTTATGCCAACGCTTCATAATGCGAGAACGCATCCTACCAAGGATTATAGGTGTTGTTGTGGATCTATGTTGTTGCGGTGAGTGACTTTAGACACCCCGATGCAGTGGAACGCTTGTCCAGGCTTATATTTGTAATCATTCTTGATGCTATTGTTTCATTTCACCTGCTCAGAGTTGCCAGTTGACTCAGGGCTGAAAACTATGTAAGTATGGCTCACACTGTGCAGCGATATTCACGATTACTGTTGTGAATATGTGTCTGCGGGGATGAATGAGTTCACTGTTCTCCCCTCTCTCCCTCCCTCCCCTGTACCTGTGCTGTACAGTGGAATCTCTATATAAGAATCCGCTTGGAGGATTTCTCCTCATAGTCAGGTCATTCTCGCAGTGAGATTCGATCTTATTGTGAAGGTGTTCTGACCAGGTGAGGTCATTCACGTCATATCTCTACTTGACATGAGCGAGCCTGACCCACTTTGCACTTGTTCCGAGGTTGCTCCTCTTCAGAGGTTCCACTGCACCTGCTGATTACTGCACTGGCAGCCACGGGGGAGAAAATGCGGGGAATTTCTTTTATTCTGCGCTTGCCTGAGCGGGAAGTGCGCAAAAACAAAGAAAGGCGATACGAAAAACGCCGTGAGGAGGAGCTAGAAATAAAAAGAAGAAGAAAAAGTTGGGGAAAAGGCAACGCGCCAAATGATTTCCCGCCGACAGCCCGGGCTTGGTCATGTTTCGCAGCGCTGTAATCTGAAAATTACGCACCTGAAATGTCATTTTCCTCGAGCTGATAAGAGGCATCAACTTTGCTGAAAGAGGGAAGCACCTTTTTCCTCGCCAAATTATCATGTGTGACAAAAGACACGGTTTCTCTTTACCTTTGTGCTCAACCAAGAAAGTATCTGCAGCTGGTCATGGCCTGGTTAAGTGACCTCATCATGACTTCTTTTTGACGCACAGGATGTAAGACTTGTGTCTGCTGAACCCTCGTTAGCAATCGGAGAATTCGGGAAATGCAGAGTGCGTGACAAATTGCGGAATTTCATTTTGCGCAGTCTCTTCAAAGACTTACACTGTGCCTGTAAACATGAATACACACACACACTTTTTTCTGTCAAGTGTCAAGAAAAATGCTGATAGTGTCGGTCCTTGGGAGGGGTCATGAATGATGATGAACTAAAAGACTCTACCCAGAATGGCATCTCTGACTTGCTATCGGTCGCCAGAAATCTCGCCGCCGCCGTCGTCGTCTTGTTCCAGCCTGGGCTAAAGGGTTGAACAGACCTGAGCCTGAACTATGTTAACGACCTTCGCTATCTCTCAATTTATCAAGTTTTAATTCTACTTCGACCTTTCTTTCAGCCTTGACTAGCAGGAAAAATTTTCCTCGCAGATTTTTCTGGCGCAGCAAAGCAAAGGCTCCATATTTTATGTACATCAAAGCTGTAACTTTTTTCTCTCAATTAAGCAGAAATTCTTGGCATAATTTGCTTCATGTCAATTCATGGCTGATATCCGGTTTCTTATTTTATCATCCCCTCCCCTATGGAGCGGCAAAAACAGTTAGAACAGCTGTGTTGTTGACCCTGACAGACAGAAGGAGATGAAAAAACTTAAAAAATCTCACGCTGAGAGGAAAAGAACGTAAAGTGAGACACGTCTTTACTCCAGGAATGCCCAAACACAACCTAAAAATAATAGCAATAGTAACAAAATCACTGTAGGAGTCAGCTATGACCCATCCTAGCATGACGAGACCCTCAGCTTAGGGTTAGGAGTTGAAGCTTGAGCCGCAGCCTAACTTAGGGGACCGTTTTGACTTCCGCCTTTGATTAATAAAAAGTTTGAACGCCTAAAAATGCAACTTTGCTTCACCTAAAATTCTGAGGTCTCATCGCACATGCTGATATACGTACGTCAGATCCACAAAGCTCTGTAAACAACGGGTCTTTCTATTCCCACTGGGAGGATCCACAAATTTCTTTACTCACTCACTACAACTTTAGAACTCGACCAGACAGTTGTTTTCCTTTGTCACACATGTCTCAGGGAGCACGTGAGTCGAGCTTCGTTCCAAACATTTCATACACATACATGAGCGAGGTTGTTACTGATTGCCATCTCTCACTCAGTTGGGTGCTCAAAAACAGTAAAACGAGAGCAGAGTGGGTGGGTGGGGGGAATTTATTCTGGGGGAAGGGGGGGGGAGGAAGGGAGGGAGGGAAGGGGTAATGAAGACCCATTCAACATATGCATGAAATAACACCCTGTCGAGCAGGATAGATTGGTTATCCCATACATTTAGCAACTTTAGACAACATTACCTTAACTTTCTGTCTACTAGCTGATTTTTTTCTATTCTCGCCATTGTAACGCGATCTTTTTGCGGAGACGAGAGAGAAAAATGTTGGTGGCTGAGTGATGCGACGGCCAAAACGCTCGGGTGGGGAGGGAGTGAAAAACAGAGACAAGAAAACAAAAAGTGCATGGGGGTAAACAAAAGCCACAACTCTTCATGTCGTTTTGCATGTTCAAAACAAAACAAAACAAAATTTTTCAAGGTCTGCTTTGAAGAAAGAAAAAAAGCAGAACTTAGAAAGCAGGAAGTTCTGTGTTGTTTCTCACTCTCATCCCCTCCTGTTTTTCTGCTAAGTAGCGGTGTGATTTTGATTTAGCGTCAACGTCAGAGCTGAAAATGACTCTTTTTTGTGTGTGTCTCGGGAAGTTTGACACGTTTTGAGGACTTAATCGTCTCCCCTGGGAGAGAAGCTTCAGAATTGGGCCCCCTTTAAAAGTTGAAACGGAATTGATGTCGTGCATTTCTGCATCTGACATCCTACAGGTTGGTTCAGTGAAGTTGCTCCCCACTTGCTCCAGGCTGACTTTGTGACGGGAGCCGGAGTCATGGATGAATCAGGGCCAGAATGTCTTATGTGACAAAGAATGTCCAGAATGATCAATGCCTCATGGAGTCCAGGACTGTATAGGTTGTCCCAGTCAAATCTGCTAAAGGTTGCTCATGCAATAGAACCTTCAACGTTTGGGATGAAGCACCGCAGATCACGCAAAGTCGTTTCATACAAGTAATATTTAAGCAGCTGCGCGTGAGCCGACACTTTTGCGAAACTGGTGTAAAAGTTGGACAAGTCCAACAATAATGCCTCTCCTGCTGTTTTGGTGTTGGGAAGACGTTATGATCCTGAAGCAAAAACTCATGTTATGGCATTTGTGTTTCATACTGCATGTGGGTACTGTACAATGTGCTTGCTGTCGTTCTAGACTCCTTGACTCTCCAACTGTGGAAGGATCGCCGAGACTACGACCGCCACCCGCCGTCCAAGGGCAGCTTGTCTCTGCAGGGCTACCTGGGCTGGGAGGCCGCGTTCACGTTGGAAAAGGAGTCGCTGACGCTCGCCATTATCCTCAGTCAGGCCGTCATCGTGCTGGCCTTCGACTCGAGGGAGACGCTGATGAGGTGGCAGGTGAGGATAATAATCTTCTAATAATATATATAATTTTATATAATTTTCGTGGTTAGAGGCCAACAAATACGAGGCACTTTTGTCCGTATGAAGTTATTGAGTCATCCGTATGATTCCTGACAGGTTCGTGTGACGAGCCAGTTTGAGGAGGGTCAGCACTTCACTTGCCATGTGATCCAGACGCCCCCGGCGGCAGCAGCCGCCGCAGTCCCCGCCGCCCCCAGGGCCAAGTTGTGCAGTAACTCTGTGACCACGGCCACGCTGCACCTGCAGAATGGTAGATTCTCCCTCACCACGGGGGTGCCGCCAAAGCTTTGGCATACGTGGCAACTCGTCGACCTACGGTGAGGCTAGCAACGTACTGAGGAACATTCAATGCATGTGGAGGTGCCAAAAAATTTATCTGGCATTTCTGTGTAGGCGCTATGGCGCTCTGGACTCCGACCGTTTTTGCTTCGAGGGCGGCTCGAGGTGCGGCAAGGGTGAGGGCGTGCATGTCATCGCCATCGATCAGAGGGCGGAGTTCGTGAAGGAGAACTTCGATCTCGCCACTAAGAATAGGCTAGAGAACAAGAGAAAAGGGGTCTACAAGTCCGGATGTAAGGCGCATAAATAAGGGGCACAGGAGAAAAAAGAATTTTATTGCACGACTCGTGCTTCCTCCTTTTGTAGTGCCGTCAAGTCCGTCGAATCCGTCGGACTTGTGCGACCAGCGGATCACGTCCACCGACGCCCTGTCCACCATTCAGATGTTGCCTAACTGCGACCAGAGCGTTACTGATGGAGGAAACTGCAGCAGGTCGAGGTCCAGGTCCAGGTAAATAGAAGAAAGAAAGTCAATTTCTGCCTTATAATGACTTCAGAATGTGACATGACCAAATGTTCAGGTCCATCAACTGGTCCAGTGGTGAGGGCCGCAGCTCCTGCGAGACCTCTTCGGTCGCCCTCTCGGAGCTGGGTGGCGGCAGCGGCGGCGGCGGAGGAGGAAGACGAAGAGAGTCCCATGGTTGCCACAGTCCGAATCCTCCGTCTTGTTCCACGTCAGCAATGTTGCCGCCGCACCCAGGCCCAGAGGATCCTCCTGAGCAGCATCTGGTGAACCGAAGGGCGCTCTTGGAGAGGATGGGCATGACCGAGAGTTTGACCGATGGATCTTCGTCCAACAAGAGAGCAACAACTTCTGGAAGGCAAGTTGTCAACCCATCACCATCTCATAATCTGTATGTTCCTTCATCACATGACCTTTTGTCCAAACAGTCGATCCACCTCGATGGAATATCCTCAATGGTGTATGACTGGCGGGAACGGAATCTCCCGATCTCGAGGTCAAGCAACCTCCTCCTTTAGTATGGATAGGATCTCCGTAAGCTCGCACGAGTCCCAGTCATCCAGTAATTACGACTCGCCCAGAGGGATGCAGCAGGTGAGCCATTGGTAGAAGTCATGCGTGTCTCTGGGCTTCCACAACTGTCTGGGGTACGACTATTTTATGACAATGTCCGCCTTCCAACAGTGTTCGAGTGTGCGCCCCGCCCCTGGCGTCATTTCTCCAGCACTCACGCCAAAGACGCAGCGGCGGCTGGCGCACATGAAACGCCAACAGCAACAATCGCCGCCACCGCAACAACAGCAGCAACAGCAGCAGCAACAACGGCATCTCCTGGCGGCCGTCCCATGCGGATGCCAACCCCACCAAGGCTCTGAAGGCGGCGGCTATGAAAACTATGACATTCCCAGGAATTTGGGCAGACAGGCAAGTGTTGTTTTACGTGCATGTACGTATTTATACAAGGTATTTGCTTCTAACAGCAACGCTTTCCCTTTTCTTCACTGCAGGAGTCTCTTCAGTTCTACGATACGCCTCGCAGCGTGAAGGAGGCGCTGCAGTCGTTACCTTCCTACGGCAACTACGACTTCCCCTCCAACGGAGGCGCGCTGCCGGTCTACCGGAAGCAGTGCGGCTGCGTCATGAAGCTCGTGAGGAGCCAGGAGCCCATGCAGTCACAGCAACAGAGTGAAGGTGAATGTCAAAATTTCTGCCCACTGGACAGTAAAGGCATGAAGTAAATGTACTTCAAAAGTAGAAATTTCAGTTTGGCACAGAAAAATAAGAGCTCCATGTAATTGTTGCGTACTTAGAGGTCTACCAGCTCAGTTTTTCTCCTGCTTTGACAACATCTCTTTATGGAGTCTGCCAAACTTGCTACTCTATTTTATTAGATAAAGTCATAGTTTAAATCTCCATATGAAATGTGGTTATGTCAATACTTACAGCAGCTTTTTCCCCCGTTTTTTGCAGAGTCGGAATTCGTCTGGACTTGTGTCAAGCGACAGCAGCAGCAGCTGCAGAAGGTACCCGGTCAACCTAGTCATCCACAGCAACAATGTCAGCAGCCCCAACAGCAGCAGCAGCAGTTTGGAAGCTTCCAAAAGGTTCGTCTCACTGGTCAGGGTCGGATGCCAGTGGCAGACATGAGACACTTTCAACAACAGCAGCGGCAGCAACAACATTCCCTTCAAAAAGTTCAGCAGTGTTGCTGTCCCGACCGTGGCCGTCTTCTAACTCCCACTGAGGAACATCCTGTTGCTCCGAAGAGCCCGGTGTATGCGGTCGTCAACAAAACTGCCAAGAACAGATCTGTTGATGACGACGAAGGAGCGCCGAAAGCTTCATCAGTGATGGGCTCATCCAAGATCCAGCACCAACATAATTACTGCAACATAGGGCCCAGCCTTGGAGACGTGGTCAATCGCAGTGAGGAGCAAATTTGGAGCAGATCTGGAGATCAGATGTACGAGAACACCAAGAACGTGCTGCAGAGGCTCCAATTGGAACAAGATCTGGAGCGAGGCGAAGAATACCTTTCCAGGTTTAGCGTACATCCAGCTGCTAAAGAACCGGAGCTTCCGTTTATCCCGTTCCAGCCGCCGGACATTTCCCCTGGCACCGTCCAGCATTACTGCGACTCCATCAACCGCAAGCTCAGGGAGTTTCACGACTCTCTTAACGAATGCCAAGACGAAGATCTCAAGCAGGACTGCCAGAGACCGCCAATGCTGCCTCCGAAGTCCAAGTCAACGGATGATCTCGAACGTAGGAGGAGACCATTGAACAGTGTCTCCACATCGGTGGAGGAGTCCTCCTCCATGAGCTCGCGCTTCGTGACGATTCCCAGGAGCAAAGATGGTCTGGCTTCAGCTTGCCCGATTTTCATGAGGCGCTCTGCGAGTGTCCCATGCAAGAGACCCGGACAGAGAGGCTCAACGAGTTCAAGCGACTCCGGATTTTCCACCGGTTCACCTCCACAGGCCCGGACTGCCCGGGTCCAACCGCCGCAGCATCAGCAGCCGGCCAACGCGCAGAAAATGTGGGCAGAAGACTGTGACATTGTGACCAGGGCAGAAGATGAGAGTGACACCAAAATATGAGTAAACACACTTTTGAGGCCGCTGTTAGAAAGTAGTTGTTTTTATATCTTTATATGAACTGTATTTTCCCTCACCCACTCGTACTTCCGTGACTCTTGTATGGGCTTTAATACGGTCATTTCTCACTTTTTTCACCTTGGCCAACGCGTCCTAATAATTCACCTACTACTGCATGATGCTGTTTTTTGTGATCGTAACTTTGTTCGGTATTCGTAATAAAGTGTTCCTTTAAACAGATCTCTTTGGCATATCAGTGTCTCCTCATTGGCGTTGGCATCCCCGATGGCGTCCCCGTTGTCTCATTTGGCGTTTGGTATTGTTATGATGTGAACGTTTGTAGCATATTCCCCACTGAATAGTTGACCACCTTGATGTAGTGCGTTGTCAGGGAGACTGGGCAAGCATAGGGTGAAGATCAGGGCTAATTCACATAAATTGGTTGAGGAGACTGTGGAGGAAGGTGGAGTACATAGGTATTCTACTCATGTCTGTACACGCATGTGGATGCACAACAGGTACTTGTCGAGGTCAGAAATGGTACTTGCGTCAATGCGTGGAGTTGTGCAGGTATTCTGACCTATACTTGACCTATGTTCTGGTGCCGAATACTGGCTAAATTTATGAATTTACTCTTTTTTTGGCGCCTGCTTGACGTCCGTGACCAAGATGAAGGGTACCAAATTCGCTGCCTACTTGTGTGTTTTCGTTTGGCACCTTTGCCCCACCTGAGCAGCCTAGACCACAGCCTTGACAAGAGGAGTCAGTTGACAAATTGACAAATCCATCTGATCACAGCTTAAGTCTCGCCCTCCCCAAACAATGATTAATCTGGTGGTGGCAGCAGAAGAGAGAGAACAGATTCTATGGTCAGTTGAGCAAGTGCGCTCGAAGAGAACAGAGCTCATTTCTGCAGTGAAACATGATTGAAGGAAGAGTTGACACAGAGCAAAATGTTGTTGCAACCTGAGGAGAAGCCGGTCCGGAGGGCTGCGCGTTTCCTGGATCAGTGATGATTCTGTTCAAGAGAGTTCATTGAACAGCTTGACGGATTTTTTGTTTGTTTGTTTGTTGTTGTTATCATGGGTGAGACTATGTTGCATGGCCCTCCAGGCCAAGATCTCCCTTCTTTGAAGAACTCTGACTGGAGGGTCGGACTGGCCTCGGCCGCCGTCTTCTTCATCACGGCTGTGTTGGCCTTCGGCCTCGTCTTCTGCGTCCTCGAAACCTTGAACAGCGGACAAGAGACGAAAAAAAATCAAGAGTGGGTAAGTTAAATTTGTGGGTTTTTTTTATTCGTGAATGCAGCTTAAGGCATACTAAAGCACACACTCTCTCTCTCACTCTCTCTCTCTGGTGCGCGCGCGTGTGTGTTTGTCTTGTTGCTCCATAAGATGTTGTCAATGCGGAAGCTTTTAGCTTAAACACTCTGCAAGTTAGTAGAAGAGAAGGAATTCAGTCTGCACGAGGCACCCATTTTAGATCTACATACTTTGAGCACCCCAAAATTGACTGCCCAAACAATCAAGGGTCCCGTCATTGTTTCCTGTGTGCAAACTACAAAGACAAAAACCAGTGAAATGAAAATTGAGACCACATTGGAGACAAAAGAACTGCTGACTGTAGTGCTACTATTGACACAGAAGGGACAGTTATTTGCCGAACACACTGCAAATTTGCACGCTATTTGCATTTTTTTGTGTAAAATGTGACTGAAGTATCACAAAAGACGTTGACACGCAGCGGAAAAAATACTAGACAATCATTTTCCGTTGTTCCCTCCTCAAAAGACTGATAATTTTTCGGTCACATATGAAATTGCACCTAAATGTGTTGGATTGTTGCATGCTGATGCTTCTGGATCGATAGAAGCTATGACAAGAACACTTGTTAAGTCGAAGCTCTATTTTTCACTCAATATGGCGTATATTTGTTCGCTCAAAATCCACCAACAGAGGCACTCTGATCTACTACTTCTTTTCATCCGTGTCTTAACACTTCCCCCGAATATGTTGCATTTGTTCCCTGGAACTGATGCTGACTGATGAACAGCAACCAAGCTCTGCTCACCCAGACAAAGTGTTCTAAGCTTCTCTTTCCGCTTCTCTGTGTCTGCTGTCAAGAGAGGCGTCATCGAAACTTTTGGCGTCGCGATTCCCTAAGATGATTTCTGCTCTTTGCTCCGAGAACATTTTGATTTATGACCCCGTTGGAAACCAGGTGAGGGAGCGAGACCAGGTAGGGATCTGGTCTGCAAATCAATAGATCGCAGCAGATATTTTGCCTGATGATGATTTGACGCTCAGGTGTACGCTACTACTTAACTCTCTCAAGAAAAAGCTGCTCGGCCAGACACAGCCAACAATCATAGTAGTAGAATTCCGCAAAAATAGTAGTAGACGGCCATTCAGTAAAAAGAAGAAGTAGAAGACGACAACGACGACAGCGGCGTCGGCAACGGCGACGACTACCGCGACAGCGACGGCGACAGCGCGGGCGACGGTAACGAAGACGAAGAAGGAGAAGAAGAAAAGGGAGCAAGAGGAGGAAAACAATCATTGTACAGGACGCTTTTAAAAATGCATTTATCATTCATTTTGTACTTGGTGCGTTTGTCTGGTCGAGTCCTGTAAGAAGAGAGAGTATAATAATCTCTACTTAATCGATGGATTAATTCAGGAGATCATTGGGGCTATTGGTTATTACAGTGAATGGCACATAAAGCTCACTTTCTGAAATCTCAGGTACAGTTTGGAATGCCTCAACCCGACGCTGCCCACCTGAACCAACTTGTAGAGTGTACTTTTGTAACGGAATTTTCGGCCATATTCAGCCCGCTTTTATCAGTAGCTCATTTACGACGCATTTGGGCATCTGTTTAGAGATTTCTTGGGCAGATGGGGGGGGGAGACGTTCGCTTGGCGAGACGGGGATTTGGCACCAACTTTCTTCCTGATGGCATTTTCTACTGATTGCCATAGCACTACTGTAGATCTAAAAAGTAACAACCTTGGTGAAGCACAAGGATGCCATTGTTTTCACACTTTCTTCTTATGCTTCCACACCATTTTCTTTCTTTCTCCGCCCAGGTGTGTGTGCCTAAAGCTCGCACGAGCGGTCGCACCTGTGCAGGTGACCCCTTTGGCAGCGGCAGCAGCAGCAGCAGCAGCATCTTGTTGACCACCACAAGGATTGATTGCTTCCACCACCAGAGCTCAAGATAATTGAGCGTCAACTTGTCACTACAAACAATGAGCACTTCAGGGAGAGACAGAGAGAGAACTGCTGAAGTCAATGAAAACTTTTTTGACCAGCATATGGATTATCTGCCAAGCAGCACGAGAAATATCTCTGTTAAAAAATTAAACTATTCTTTTTGACACTCACTTTTTTCAGTGGATGCAATAATGACATGGAAAGTTCAGTGTTGACTTGAAATTGAGTGATCAAATCTGTAGGGTGTGAGGTTGTGGGGGCAACACCACGGAGTGGGACTTCTCTGGGTAGCTGACGGAGAAGTCATTATCGAGGAGAGGAGGAGTTGGAGAGATAATCACTCAGTTGGGAGGAGACACCTTTTTTTCTTCTTCTTCTTCTTTTTCCTCGCAGCTGCTGTTTAAACGGGCAAAATTTGCGGAAACACCTGTTTGCAAACCCCCCAGGGTGGTCAACAACTTCCGTGGGAATTTGCACAGTATCACGAGAGAGGGGGAGAGTGGAGCGCCATTGCTGCAGACAATTCAAAAGAGAACCATGAAGAAGCAGTAGAAAGTGCTTGCACAGGACTAAATGATCATACTGTCCATTCCCTATGCTTTGCAGGCATCGTCGTCATCTTTAGAAAAGTCAGTCATGTTATCCCGTCAACTTCACACAGCTGCGCTGGAGATCTCGCGCCAGTTGGCGCAGAAAAGCGCCAACGCCAACATCAAGATTCCCTTGGGCAAGTTGCGCGCAAAGACGAAGACGATGGCGACGACAAAGAAGAAGAACTCCGACTTGGTCAAGTCCTTCTTCTCGTCTGAGAGTCGCTCGGGTCGAGCGGCCTCGGTGTCTCTCGTCTTCAATGCCACCGTCGACGAGTTAAGTCAGGACCAAAGGGACCTCAGCAGTAACTTTGGCCCCATCTACACGCCTTGGGGCAGGTGGTCCAAATGCAGGCGCAAGAACTGCAAGCAAGTCAGGAAAAGGTACTGAGACATGTTATACTCAGTAATTTATATGATATATCTGACCAAGCCATGAGACTGAAAAGTTTATTTAAAAAGTATTTTATTTACTTTAGGAATGTAAAAAGTAATCTTATTTAAAAAAAATCCTTGTAGGTACTGTGCGGTTCCTCCAATCTGTGGTAGCAACGTATTGAGAGAGGAGAGGCCTTGCCCGAGGCATCGGCAGAAGCAACGGTGCAGAAGGAGGAGGAGGAACAAGGGGAGTCATCAGAGGAACAACAACAACTTCCACATTGTCAAGAGGAGGAAGCTGAGCAGGAAGACGAGGGGGATGCTCAAGTTTAACCGAGCCTTCTACTCCAGGTGGTCCAAGTGGTCAGCCTGCTCGGATAGCTGCAAGACCAGCAGGACCAGGTAAAGCATCAACACCTAGTGCAACTAACACGCCGAGAATGATTTAACAAATGGAATATCAAACAACTGATCTATTATCGTGTTCGTTTTTCAGGTCCTGTAAGTTCTCCCTGGTGTGCGGGTCCTCTGCCGTGCACGAGGAGGCCTACTGCTATACCGATGGGTCTCTCTGCCACCAACTCTTCAGGCAGGGCAAGTCACTCACCCTCATCGACAAGTAAGAGCTGCCACGAGCTTCACGTGTGGAAGCAAAATTAAATGCATTCCTCTTCAGGTATCGTGACGGCGACCTCGATCCCGACGTCTCCGAGAGCTGGGAGAACAGGGTGTCTTCAAGGACAGCCCAGGACACTCCGCTGCGGCCACCGCTGCATCAGCCCCAGTGCGGCGTGAGGGTGTCGGAGGCTGGGGCGGCGACTGCGGCCTCCACCTCCAGCAAGACTTCGCCGCCCAGCTGGGCGCTGAAGATAATAGGTGCGACATTGGCATTGAAACACCCTTTGTGTAGGAATGTATTTGACGATATCTTTTCTCAGGAGGCCGTGAGGCGACCCGAGGAAACTGGCCCTGGCAGGTGGCTATCATGAACAAGTACAAGGAGGTATTCTGCGGCGGTACCATCGTGGCCCCCGGCTGGATCCTGACGGCCGCCCATTGCGTCAGGAAGCACCTCTACATCAGACTCGGCGAACATGACCTCGTCATCAAGGAAGTGAGTAGAGAGGGTCGTTGCTGTCCTTAAATTTATCATCATCAATGCGCACAGTCAATATAAATGTAGTACAAATATCCTATAGCCTCCACAGAAATATCAGAGAAGACTCCATTCTCTGGTTCGTTTGCGGACGAAATTTGAGACTTATTCTTGTAGTTGTCATGATCTATTATCATTTACTATTAGGGCTCCGAGCGCGAGTTCTTCGTGGAGCACTCGGTCCTGCACCCGGACTACGATCCGGACACCGTGGACAACGACGTCGCTCTGCTCCGGATTCCCTACGAGGAAGCAGAACACCAAGATCACGGCAGTTTGGTGGAGAACGCAGCATGCCTGCCTCATCCTGGACAGCCGCTCCCGGCCAACGGTGCCAAGTGCACCATCATCGGTTGGGGCAAGGAAAAGAATTCGCATGTCTACGGCACCGACGTTCTGCACGAGGCTGAGGTAGGCTCCTCACAAAGCAGCTATTGATAATATGTTTACTAAGAGTGCGCTAATTTTTGACCACAGATCCCGATCGTGTCCAAATCGTCCTGCTTAAACGTGTACAAGGACTACTACATCACGGACAACATGTTTTGCGCCGGCTACAAGAACGGCAGGATCGACAGCTGCGCTGGCGATTCAGGTAAACTTGCTCATCAGACACTTTCTACTGGAGTTGGTTCATATGAAACTTCTTTTCCGTGAGCCACGCAAACAGCCAACAAATTTGACATCGCTGACAAAGTCTTTTTAGTATGCACACGTAAGATGGTATTTATATTGCAGGTGGACCTCTGCTGTGCGATGATGGCGGCCATTGGACGATCTTCGGTGTTACCAGTTTCGGCGAAGGATGCGGGAAAGAAGGAAAATTTGGCATCTACGCGCAGGTGCCAAATTATGTCCACTGGATAGACGAGGTCATTAACTATAAGAGGAGGTAGCAAAGTGCTAAAAATCAAGTTGACTTGGAAAAGAGGACCTTAAAGCCAAGGATGAACTGCCTCGAAGAGACTGTGGCAACTCTGTGCTGACCTGAATCAGAGAGGCCACCAACCAAATGTGAGAAAAACACTGTTTTAAGTGCGAACGCCGGCGTGAAGTGGTGGAAGATTTGATGAATGAATACCTCTGCACACCTTATATTTTGTGCCATTATTGCGACGTTACAACATACAGTGCATTAACTATATTATACAATGTGTGCTTACGCGTTTAGGGTTTGTGAAGATTAGTCAGGATCATGTTTTTCGCGTTTGCTTTATGTTCAAACCATGTCTGTGATAGTGTAAACATCGAGTACACATATATCAGAATGGCCATAAATAACTAAAAGAAATAAATGAAGACGAGCACGATTTTCAGGTTGATTTTTCTTGTTGAAGATTACATGTAAATTCAGAATGTAGCTAGTCTTGGGCACGGTTCCGGGCGGCTTGGTAGTCCTGTGACGGATTCATTCGATTTTTTTGACGTCACCCATACAAAGTCTAGTGAACCTGAAGTCCTCCGTGGCGAAGGAATTGAACCCCATCAACTTGAAAACTGTGCAGGATCCCTGCAAGGCCGTCTATGGGCAGTTGGAGCATGTCACTGACGCCAAATGAGGTCACTTTCAACAAGAGTAGCAAAGTACTAAATGATCTTAAGTGGATATTTGGATAAGTGAAATTCATAATTACTTTCCGACAGGACAGTTCACTCAGTATGAACTTGCACGTAATTTTGAAGTGGCTGCTAAAGAAATGCTGGATCGTAAGCAATGAAACATTTTCTCAGATGGATAAACCTAATGTGACGTTCACTTTGTTTGTCTGCCTATGGTTTAGTATATCAGATGCCCAGGTGGATCAAATTCGCCCGGAACCAAAGTCATCCAATAAATCGTAAGACAGAAGCATCCCAGGAAAATTTCAGTCGATTTCATCAACTTTGTCCTCCTGAAAATGCCAAATTTCCTTCCTCTGCACCATCCTGAACCACACCAAAATGAAACTTCTGTACTCAATATCAGTTTTGGGCATTTGATATCCCAGTTCCACCTCCAAACATTCCAGTCCAGCGAATGCTGTGAAATCATCCAGCCGGAAATTACTGCTGACCACGACTCTAAGCTTTGATCATTAACTCATCACGGTCTCCGTTCCTCTCTTTCCTGCCAGGGTGAAGGATTCGATCAGACCTCTTTGATCTACCATGATAGAGTCACAAAAATTTCATATCGGATCAGAGAACAACTCATCTTTGATCACCTCGGCAAGTTTGTTTACGTTTAAAATTTGCTGGCTCATTAAGTGAAGGTGATCAAGAACATCCCAAAATTAAAACTCCAAACTTAAAAATTGGAGAGGAATATCCGTTTTATGACTGAAAGTTCACGGCGCTTTTTGCTTTAATCGTATGTGCAGGTGTCTGGTGGAAGGAATTTGACTCATCTTGCTTCACTGGACTCCATTTAGAAGGTTGGTGCCCCAAACTCAGCTCCTCCAGAGTAGAATGAAGTCAGGTGCAGCCGTTCCAGTGTGACGAAAGTTGTTCCTGATGTAGCAAACAGCGCAATGCATAAAAGATGCGTGCTTCAAAGCATTAATCCTGGTCAGGTCCATGTCTTTCCCCCTGCTCTTGACGAGAAAGCAGAAGCCCTTGAGGTTGGAAGGTCAGGAGGAACAGACGACGAAGTTTATTCTTGCTCGTGTGGCAATTGAAGTTGTGTGAAATCCCACGTTTTCTTAAAGGACTTGAGTGTATATTTTGGTGAAAACTCCCGAAAAGGTTGGCTAGAAAGTCTTGAAGCAGCAGCGGCGGCAGCAGCCGATCTGTTTGGCATGTTCTTCTCTCTCTCTCGCTCTCTGTCGTAACACGCGCGTAGCACAAACACACGGGCACGCGCGCGTTCGCTCGACTCGGACGCTTTCACTTACTCACTTTCAGTCTTTTCAAACTTGGGGCACGAATCTGTTTCCAAGTTGTTGCTGCCGCAAGCAACGCCCATGTCAAACGTCTCGTTCGATCGATATTGAGCCCCAGTTTGCTGGTCAACCAAGGTATGGAAGCAATGAACTTGGCGGCAATTTTGCGCAGAAAACCCATGCAAATCCGCATCCACTGAAACGTCTTGCTGCTTATTTAGTCAGCATGGTCCGCAGGTAGCACACAATCTGAGCTTCTTCATTTTTCTCTCTTCCTGGGAGATTTCAGGATAAATAAACATACTCAAAGCTAAGGAGGAGAAGAAGCAACGCTCGTGTTACGTCCAAAATTTGAGAACGCAATAGAAAAGAGAAAAAGAAACGAGGAGTCAGAGGCTTTCGTAACTTATTCCTTGGATGTTTTGCTTTTCTTTGTCTTCCAGCTACAAGAGAAAATGTCTTCTAATGCGTTGTCAGACACGTCCAAGCAGAGCGATCAGAGGCCGGCCAAGAAGTCCAACAACCTGGGCATCGGCTTTGAGAGGAGGCACCAAGAGCGGAGAGTCTCTTCTATGCAACTGGAGGTAGTGACACCTTGACGAAAGTTTGAACGTACAGTGCTGTGCAAAAGTCATCGGACACTCGTCTGAGGGACGAAAAATGGGCTGATTTGGTGGCCTTTTTGAAGCGAAATTTAAAATTTCCTACCGTGAAGAGGGCCCCCCCCCCTCTCCACACCTCACCCCCCAGGCGGCTTCGCCGCCAATCCCCCCCCACGGCCGCCTTCGGCAGCCGTTTACCCCCTGTGCAAAAGTCACCGGACACTGCATGTTGCTGACGTTTGCGGCCCTGTATACGATGCAATGGGAACTGAATCAAAACACTGTGACCATGAAATGGCACTGCTGGCACTGCAAGACACTGCTGGCCACATGCAACTGTCATTTGAAG
>JAAUXU010040279.1_pt1 | contig 32234 bp, 36 predicted proteins | sample 7278151 | NCBI WGS metagenome assembly JAAUXU01 (sample SAMN14350113, study PRJNA611818) | marine sediment metagenome | isolation source: surface marine sediment (1.8m) | place: French Polynesia: Moorea | collected 2018-08 | reverse complement strand
CCCCCCCCCCCCCCCCCCCCGGGGGGCCCCCCGAGAGGGGGGAAAAGCAGGGGTTAGTGACCTCCAGATCGCCCAAATGTGCGCCCCCCCCCCCCGTTGAACCTTCCAAATTTTGGGGCAAATAGGAGGTCAAGCCGAGCTTTGGTCGTAACTGCAGGCCCGATACCAAAGTGTTGGTACAAAGCTAGGCTCGAGGTCGGAGCCGTCGGTTACCCTCAGCTCGCGGTGACAGCGCTGACAACGCCACCGGTTCCACCCGCCTGTGACGTGGTATCGTGTTACGTTCAAGGGGACCCACTGCAGAAGAGCTCAGACCGGACTTGCTGCAGTCGGACATGTTGGGCACACCTTTTCAAGCCCCTTTGCACATTGGCGTGGGCAAAAACGGATTTGACCTCACTGCTCTGGACGACGATGCCCACCGAATCCAACTCAAAACTGCACCACAACATAAACATTAGTGGTAAGTATTAAATTAGGCGTTACGCGCCTTTTGAAGTGCAATTTATCAGGTGAAAGCAGCCTCGTCAGGCCCACGGATCACACGAAAAGCACATCTGATGAAGTGAATTCATCTGCTGCTGTTGCTGTACAAACTTTGCACTCCTATAAAGCATTCAGATCATAGTTCTGATGTTGCAGCAGATGTGTCTGGTGTCTACGAAGCAAATGTGTGGGTTTTTTTGGCATTTTGGCATCGCCCCTCTGAACACTTCAGGCAGCTCCCCCCTCCTGGAGATGTCGCTAAAGTGATTGCTTTCCTCAAAAGGTCTCGACGGATTTTCATTCATCAACATGACAGAAACTTATGCAACTTTCTGTGCAACTGTACATTAATTCTCCTGCCAAGAGGGGGGAGCGAGATCGTTGACACCTCGCGTGCAAAGGGCCCGTTTTGTGTTGCAAACTGGGCCTTCCAGCTGGGGTTGCTTTTCAGGCAACAGCAGAGGAGCAAAAAAAGGCCTCTGCCCTCCTCCCAAAAAAAGGCTTCTACTGGAACAGGTGTGTGTATTTGCGGCCCGTTGGATAGACAAATATAAGCAAATATTGACACTTACTGAGCTTCAATGTGTGCAGTCACTGTTTTTCGGCCTCTCCTCTGACCAGCAGGACTGGGATCGCATCCTCTCGACCTCGCTTTTTGACGCACGCGACCGCAATGAGCCTCAGTGCAAAGAGGCTGTTATGCCTTTTTGTTTTTTTTTCCTTCCATAGCAAACCTTTCTTCTTTCATGCGTCTCCTTTATGAAAGAGGAACACGCCTTTCTCTTTCTAGCTCTCTCTCTCTCTAGGGAGAGCCCGCGAAAGCTGCAGCTCGACCCTACCAGGATCCTGCGTACAAACCGACATGTGCACGGCGTACATGTACATGTCTGCTGATTGGTTGCTTCCAGGATTAATAAAGGAAAGCACCCCCTTCATCCTCCTCTCCACTCCACCCTTGTGTGGACACAAGGACTGGCTTGTACGCAAGATGACTCACCTATACAGGATCACTGTTGATCCCCTCATCCTCACAAAGCCATTCCTTGGTAGCTCAGAGTTTCTCTTTGTGAAGAGTAACGAACCGTAACTTATGGCAACCCTTTCAGTTGTCATTTTCGGTTATGTCAGTACAGCGAAGCCACTTGTGCGGGCTTCCTTTTTAATACACGTCAAGTCGTACAGGGTTTTTCGTTCAAATTTCTAAACATTTTTTACAATTTGACTACGCTTACGACGCTTCTACATAAGTGATGTCCATCTCTTCGTTCCCATCAGGACTATTTACTAAAAAAAAATATCTAAAGTAAGGTATTGGGGTCGAACCCGGAGAAGCGGGGACTTCGCTTCTGTTTAAGATCTGGACTTGCGTCCAGTGGAGCCCAGTTTATTGAATGTGATGGCAATTTTATCCAGTACTTAGCGATCAGTCTAAGCGAGTTTCGGGATGCTGGACGATTTTTCCCCGATTTTCTCGAAAGTTCGGAATCGCTCTTGCCCGGGAGCATCACGTAAAAATTCTTCCCCTTGTTTCGGAGAGTCGTACTTAACTTTAGCAACATAACTTTACATTCACGTTTGATACCACGAAAGAAAATGAACTTTCCACTTAAACATGTACTCATTTGGCTTTTACGTACAGAATCGCGAGCTTGGCCGTCATGTGAAATGTTGTTATTTTAAAAGGTTACTTTTAAACCTTAAAAATAGAGCGTACTTTATGGACTGGGCCCCACTGTACGTACTCGAATCTTCCGGAAAGGGGCAAAGAGGAAGAAAAACGTGGCCCCCGAGGCCTCCCGCTCCTCCGGGTCCGCCTGCACCTATGTGATTAATGCCGTCTTCGTGGTCTGCCGTGTGAAAAGTTCGTCGGAGGCTCACAGGACGTGAGGAAACGTACAAAAATACCTGAAAGAGTTTTGGAAAAGGCACTTTTGTCCCCGAGATCAGATTTTCTTCTTTTGTATGTGTGCGTTCAGCGGTTTCTTCACTGTCAGACAGCCGTAGAGGGGAAGTCTTTTCTCCCGCTGCTCTGGTTGCCCTGCCTGGTCAGGGGGCCGTTGGAAGTGGGGCCGGACGCGCTCATCCTTCCGGCCACCAGTTTTCCCTGGGTTCTGGGCAATCCTAGCGGCTGCAGCGGCTCGTTTTCACTTGGCGGCGGCGGCTGGCGTCTCGATGCCGCCGGTGAAGGCTGAGGCTGCGGCACGATCGGTGTCTGCGACCGCAGCGGCTGCACGGGCGCCGCGGGGACACCTGTCGACAGCGGCAGTGACATCGCTAGAGAGGGTTGACTCGGGTGCTGCATCTGCTGCGATAGCAGCTGCTGGCTGCGATGGTGCGGCACCTGCGGCTGCGATTGCGGCCGCGGCGGAGGCTGCACGACTCCCAAAGGTGCACCTTGTTGTGGCTGCGGTTGCATCTGCTGTGAGAACGTGGTTGCGTGCGGTGGTATGAGCGGAGCGGCTGTCATAGGCATTGTGGTCGCAGTCGCCACCGAGCCGTTCATCGTGGGTGCCATCCCTGAGTGTTGGGTATTGAGCGTGGAGAAGTTGTGATGTAGTGAGGCCAATTCGGCCTGATCGGCCTCTGTCAGCGCCTTCATAGAGAGCGAGTCCATGACCATGCGGTTCGTCATGAGGCTCTTCTGGCCGTCGTAGTCGCCGTGGAGGGAGGAAGTCCCGTCGTCATACATGTCTTTCGCTTGTCTAGAATGCATGAAAAAAGAAGCTTAGCATAACTCCTCGACTGTAGCTGCTTTCTACTCTGCCCACCCTGTATCAATCACATTAGTTCTGCACATATACCTAAACCCAAGTATCGATGAAGTACTTCTTGTTCTCGACATTGTCGTTTGTCCGAGATATTACTACATGGACGGAGGGCGATGATAGCTTTCTGAACTTTACGGCCATGTAGGACGCATACAGTTACAATTATAAAATTTATTAAAAAATTTATTAAAATCCACACGACCCATCCAAAGCATAGAAATTAAGTCCTTTCACACGCACCTGGCAGCATTCCTCCATAATAGGCAGCATACGACGACCATGACAAGCAGGAGGAGGCACGCGGAGGCCATGGACCAGAAGGCGATCTGTAGCGGAGACTCGGGCTCCCACCAGAACTGCAGAAAGGACTCAACCGTGAAGAGAAAGATAAAAATATAAGTCGGATCACTGTACCTCAGTGGTCGGGGGGTACGTGGGCGTGATGTACCCGATAACGGAGGGCAGATACTCGGTCCAGAAGGCGCACTCCTTCTGCCTGTAGTTCCACAATGTCGTCGAGTTCTCCGTCCTGTTCACGGCCAGGTACTTGAGAATCTCACCATGCTTGGCCATGTCCCAATGCACGCCCAAAATGTTCTTAGGAGTGGGATGACTAAAGAAAAGAAGAAGCGTCCAGCTTCGAACGGCCAGAATACAGGGTGGAGCGAAAGCCCAGAGGGGATACTTACCCATACCACGAGAAGTTTGAGAGCGCATAGATGAAAAATTCGCTCATGTTTCGGTCGCTCTCCGTCCACAAGTGTCTGCTGACCTGTGGAGAAAAGTCATGCGGTATTAGTAAAGTTATGTTAAATGTTCGACAAGTCATGCGCAGGTTGAATTGCGGAGTAATTACTACATCAAGTTACCTGTTGGTCATCCGGAAAGAACACGGGATCCATGAAGGGTGCTCCGGACAAGAAATAGTGCTCCAGATTGTGGGTGATATGTCTCCACCAAGGCAACCTCAGGGCTTCCACCGTCGTGTTCTGCACGTACATGAAGGTGTCCACGCGGTTGCGCACCAGAGTCTTCACTATGGCGTCCTGAGGAGCCTTGAAGTAGTAGTCACTCCAAAACTGCAACAAGTCAATGTCATTTAAAGTTAGGACTTCAAAGAAAAGAGCTGCTATTGTTGCTGGTGTCTCACGTTGATGAACTCCTCCCTAATGTGCGAGCGATTGTTGGGATCTGGGTAGTACGTGTACATGTACTTGATTGCGTTGAAGATGCCTTCAGGGTTGAGAGTGTAGTTGTACTGCATGATGTGATCGCGGACCATCACATCGAAGAATTCCCAACCCACGTCATAGTCGGGGGCCAAAGTCTTGTTCTCATCTGAGAATTTTGATATTTATATTTTTTAAGGATATACCTTGTAATCAGCAACTTACATAAGAGGTAGGATGCGTCGTCTCTGGCCACGCCAGTCATGTACTGAAGCTTCGGGTTGTACTGCTGGTTTTCGTAGAGGACGTTCACTAGCTCGGGGATCGCCATGAAGTCGTCCGACGTCCACTCCTCGAACCACTCGTCCTCCGGCACCGAAATGTTTACCTAAACGTGAATTGCATCTTATCTTAGATGATGTATAACACGTACATTATTGTACATGGGATGGAAAGGTGCATTGTGCATGAAGGTGCGCTACAGAAGTTTCTTTGACATGACTTAAGGCCAAGTTATTCATGTGCCATGATCCAATAGTTAGTGTTCCCTCACATTTCGCCACAGTGAACGCGCCTAAAATCGTACCTGCACAACTGGCGCCCATGGCCACGTCCCAATTTCTGGCTTGAACTCGAGGTTGGTGAGCTCTGCGAAGGATCTCCCCCTACGCACGCAGTCCACGAGCTTCCACGAGTTGTCGATGGTGCAGCCAATGCGTTCGCCGTAGACCAGACTGTTGTTCATGGCCCGGAACTTGTCGTTGAAGACCGCCCACTCGGCCAGGGGGCTCCCGCTGATGGCGACCACGCGCCTGACCATTTGTCTGGACCGAGGCATCACGGCCAGCAGCCCAGCTGCGGCTGCGCCGGCGTCGGGACCAAATCTGTCAGAAAGGAAAGGAACACGTACCATAGATGTAAAGTAAAATACTCTACCAGACATCTTTTAGGACCGTCTGATATTTTGCGACTCGTAGTACTAGGGTTCAAGCTGCACTCACAGTGTGATCCTCTCTCTGTCTCCTTGGAAGCTATTGATGTTGTCGTAGACCCACTTGAGCGCCATGGCCATGTCGAGGAGGCCGTAGTTGCCTGGCGCATGGTGGTCGCCGGTAGACAGAAAGCCCAAGGCTCCCAGGCGGTAGTTGACAGTGACGACCACGGTCCTGCCCCAGGCGGCCAACTGGTGGCCAGGGAACTCGTTGCCCGAGCCGTGCGCGAACTCGCCGCCGTGGATGTAGAACATCACGGGGAACAACTGGGACTGGCCAGAGTGCACCTAGGAGGGAAGACGCGCATATGAACACACGCAGAGGTGCACAAATAATCTTGCGTCTTTGGAAAGTTTCTTAAAGTGCTGATGACTTTCCAGACTGCAAATCTGATCCAAAAAAAAGACAGGAAAAGTTTTGAAAGTTATGACCTCACATTGACGATAAAATTAGCACTTGAGCATCAGTTGAGATATTCCTGTTTGGTCACTCACAGTTGGCGTGAAGATGTTCAGGTACAGACAGTCCTCGTCCATCAGCGGCGCATTTTTGGTCGCGCCCACGTATCTGACTGGCTGAGGACAGACGGGTGCCCAGTCCACGGCGTTGTAGCTCTGCCAGCCTCGATGAGGTCGTGGAGGCTGCAAAAAATTGCCTCTGTTGACTGCACTTTTAAAAAAAGTGAGTATTAGGAAATACCATAAGTCTCGCTTCACCAATGGGAGGCTGCGCGTATGGGATCCCCAAGAAGACTGAAACCTCTGCTTTGATCTTATCGACGTTAGCGACTCCGGGGCGGTCAAACTCGGGGACTCTGGGACCGTCGTAGAGGTACACAAGGAAGCCGTTGACACGGCCGTAGTTGGTGTTGATGGTCACGTCGCGCTTGAGATTTTCACAACCGGGACGACACTCACCCTGTAATACGAAACGGAAATCAGTCACAAGATCGTCAAAAGACATGACCAAACTTGGCAGGTCACAGATTGATCTACAGGGTGCAGACAACGGTTAGTCATGACCAGCCAAATTGAATACTTCAGAATTTGGATGCCAAACTGCATGTAGAGGACGCTTCGTTCACAGTTCCAACCGTGCAGTCACCTCTTTATTTCAGAAAAACTCACCTGCAGCTCCGGAAGCCAACCTCCAAGGACCCCGGGCACTGGCGGATCCTCGGGGTCGTACCTGGGGTCATAGTTGGGGTCCCTGAGCCGGTCTCTCTGCCTGTCCGGGAATCGCTCGTAGTAGCGATACTTTGAGTCGTACCGGTCCTGAGGGACGCGCTGTCGGTTGTTGTTGTACTTGGGCAGGTTGCGCGGGTCTTTATACCGGGGGTCGGAGAATCTGGGGTCGTTTTCAGGGTCGTACTGTCCAGGAATGGAGTGCAATCGCGGGTCATAGCGATTGCCATAGCGATCCTGCACGTTTGGAGGCTCCCTGAAGAGAATGACACAGGGTGATTCAGAAGTAACTTCATTATTGCTTGGGCAAAGATCTTGGTTATCACCAAGCCCAGTGACATTTCCGCCCATACCCACGCTTGATACACCCTGCACTGCACGCAGGTAACATGCAGTCAAAATCCGTACAAACTAGCCACAAAATTCCCCTTACCTGTAGGGCCTCCCGTTGACGAAGTGCACTCCTTCTCTGACCTCGTGCTGCTGAGGCACCCTGTACCTGTTGGGGTCACTGAAGGGATCTCTCGTGGACGGAGCGCGCGACTTCGGCGTTGTCGTTGGCACGAATCCAGCACTTCTTCCAACTGGTGCAGGCGTCGTTGGTCCAGAAAACGAGGAGCTCTTGTTTTGTGTGGGAAACGACGACACGTCGCTGGGCGGCGGGTACGGGTCGTAGGAGAAGGAGCCGGAGCTGGAGCCGTCAGGCTGCGGCTGTGGCGGCGGCTGCCTGAAGTCTGACCCCGGGTCTGCATACGTCCTGTCCGGGTAGCGTCTCCTAGTGCTTTGCTGCTCCTGCCCCGGGGCCTCAGCCCTGCCGATGCTGCGACCGAGATTTGGCGCAATATACTCGTCATCGGCGCCGGTTGGCGGCGCCTCCTGCTGCTGCGGGTGCGCCAACTGCGCCAACGTCGCCAACATCACCACAAGCAGTAGCATCTTGGACAAAAGTTATTATGCACTGGCCCTTGGAACACGAGTCCAACAACGTTCACATGCTCGATCCCGACTCCGACGCGACGCTCGACTCCAACGAGCTGGCTTCCGCTCTTACTTCGTAGAGGTTTCTCTTTACCCCCTTCATAACAAGAGAGACAGCAGAAGAGCTTTTTGGTTGCATGGGCGTAGGCAAATAACGTATACCTGTCTGCTTTGTCTGCCTGCTGCTGGTGCTGCTGTTGCTGCTGCTGGAGCTGCTCGTGCTGCCTGAGGCACCCTCAGCCCCCCAAATGTGGTTCGCACCCGTCACAGGTAGGCGAAGTCCCTAATCTCAGGCCAAACAGATAAGAGACATGAGGGAAGCTTCGTCGCCAGATGGCGCTAAAGGTCGTCAGAAAATCATGCAGCGTGAAATACGACTTCCTGAGGAGGGGAGAACTAATTGAAGAGGATTTTAGGTTTTCTTTGATAAAACATCTTTTTAATCTTTTTGTACTTCTGTATTTCTTTTTTTGGCAGTTAGAGATTTCGTTGAGCCGCAACATTTTTAGCAACTTCTTCAGCTAAAGGTCGTTTTATGCTAAAAGAATCACTCAAGATTCAGCCACAGGTTGAAGCTATCACAGTCTTTTAGGCCTTGGCTTCGGACCGGGACGTTGTGGCCTGAAGCCTCTCCAACTGCAGGATTTCTCTCTTGACTCCGGTCTCAATGGTCTTGACCGTCTTCACCGACCACTTGTTCGTCTTGATCAACTCCTGCTCGAATTGTCTAAGGCCACCACCAACGCCGAAATAATGGATTTTTGCTGCAATGAACGCTTTTCCATCTTTCTTGAGGCACTTGTCTATGAGGGTCATGAGATCAGGCTGACTGGCCAAGTCGTAGATGGTTTCCGACGTCACCACGAAGTCGTAGGACTCGGAGGGCAAGACCTCGAGCAGCTCGCCCCAGTCCCCGGAGAAGAATCGGGCTTCCGCCGGCGCCTCGCCGTCTGGGACGTTGAGCAGGAGGTTGGGCATGGTGAGCGTCTCGATCACAGACTCGTTGTAGTCCTAGAAGTAAGCAGTTCATGTTCGTTTCAGGCGAATATTTCACAACGTCTGAGTGCACAAGCATACCTGAAAGTGTACTTGGCCACCCCGGGCGAAGCACGCGAGTCCGGGAAGTCCCACCCCGCATCCCAGCTCGAGGACGCTAAGTCCGGAGAAGTTCCGGGTGGACAGGAACTGGGCGAGGTCGTGGGCGCATTCCCAGATCTTGAAACCGCCCTCGTACACGCCGGGTACGAGGTCGGAGTCGCCGGCAATGTCCTCAGTGACGTGGTCCACCACCCTGACGCCCTCGACGATCGTGATCTCAGCGCTGCTGATCTTGTCCAGGTGAGTCTCGTCCAAAAAATGTTCTTTGGCTCGTGCGCGCTTCTTTTTCGCGACGCCGTCGCTGGTTCCGACGCCTTCTTTCGGTTTCGCTCCCTTGGAGTCACCGCTGTTGTTCTCATCATCGTCGTCGTCGTCGCGATCACCAAAGTTGAACTTGAACATTTCTGTCGAGGTATTGAAAACAGAAATATTCCTTTGTTTATTTTTGCTTTCCACTATTGTCAAATAGTTGAGCGGAACATCTTAGTTCCAGTTCGACGCAACCTCATATTATATTGTTGAAACTTATGCGTCTACAACTTTGCAAATGATGTCACCCTGAACATTTAACGCTATGAGACAGATAATCATTACTTGCGGTACCGCACAAAATTGTACCGCCGAGCTGAAAGTACCACTGGATTCTCTTCTAGCGGTACTTTTTCCGGTACTCTCTGTGGTGCTTTAGGTTGTCAGTCTTATGCTTCGCTTCAAGGGGCTCGAAGTGAGGACTGACCAAAGTTAACGTGAGGAAGCACTGAAAGAAATGCAACGAAGTACTGCAACACCAGTGTAAGTATCTCTGTACTTGAATACCCTAAGCATTTCAGTCTCATATTTAACTTTATTTAGCTGAGAAAAGACAAGATAAAGACCAGGAAAACTGCTGTGGTAGCACTGACTCTGTTTGCTTCACTGAAGACATAATCAACGTGGTCGCTGCGGAAGATCTTGATCCGGTTCTCCACGCCCTTCATAACCGGGCTCATCTTGGCCAGGTACGACTTCATCACATCAAGGTCCAGCGGACCTGAAAATTTGGATGGGGGAGAGGATATAAATGGAACTTGGACTCTGCGTAACATGAACGTGATCTCGATACCTCTCTGCCTTTCTATGATGTCTTCCTTCAACCACTTGTTGCCGTCCCCTCCGTCCGCTAAGTATGACACGATGGCCACGTTGTAGATGGCGTCCATCTCAAGAGTAAAGAACCTTGGGAGAGGAGGCAGTTTCACCTTACTTTCTAAAAGTTTGTTTCAGTGACCTGGTAAAAAATATGTTGACATCTCTGCGGGTTGCTCACACTGAAGAATAATGTGGGTGTCACATTGACATGGTAAAACTAAGTTTATCGTTATAAATGCATCATCACAATAATATACATTTGTTAGGTTTGAGTTATTAATACCTGGGAACTTTACAGCGTGAGCAACGGACGAGAAGTTCAACGACACGATCCCCAACATCACGTCGGAGGTCGAAAGTTATCTGGAATCCGGACACCTGAAGGAATCCTCCGGGTTCGCCCTGGCCGTCCGGGCTTAATCTGCCCGCCGAGCGCTCGAAGAGCTTTTTCAGGGTCCGACCTTTGACCTTGATGACGTCGAAAGTGTTCTCGAAAGGCAACACCGTGAGCAGATCCCCCATGAGGATCTGACCGATCTCGAAGGAACCCCTGAGACCTCCCGAGTTCGCCACAGCCAAGGACACGTTCGTCCAGGCCTCCGCGTTCGCACTCGCGGAGGAAAACTTCGTGGAAAAAGTGTGCGCACTTAGAACATTGTATAACCCTAACAGTTGTCTCCAGGAGAACTTTTGTTGAAAGTCCAGTAATCGCCCCCAGGCTTCTGCATGATGTTGACCCACTCAGAAGTTATGTTTTTATGTTTTTTATCTTAAACATGCAATATTTTACAGGTTGATATAAATTTCTCTAGACCCTAAGGGCGTCTTGATCTAGTTGGTGGGCTTGAAGCCCCCGTGTTGCAAAACAAGTTTTATACACTTGTCTTGTACGTATGTAAACTTTTTATACGGGTTTGGTGTCGGGTACAGGAATTATTGGGAAGCTTTGGGCGGCTCAGTTCGAAATCCTGCTTTTTTTGTTGATCTTGACTCACCCAGTCAACCACGACGTCGGTGATAAAGTTGCCGAGGTTGCACTCCTGGCCGCGCTTGGCCTGTAGGACCACGCGAGTCTCGCCCACGTAAATGTCGCCTGTGAACAAGACAGTTGTTTTGGGTGCACACAATATAGCAAAATCCAATTGTTGTTCTTACTTAATTCTTGCATCTGTCTCTTCCACGGCTTGAGCTGTGCCAGGACCTCCTCGTCTTAAAAAAAGTAACTTACTGACTATGCTGTAACGTCACGCAATATTTATGCGGCGAGTTAGTATATTAGTTGTAAATCAAGATACCCTGGGGAACAGAGCCGTCGAGAAGCATCGGGGCCCCATCCCACCCGACGACTTCGCCGTCCTCGTCAAACTGCAGCTTCAGCTTTCCCAGATACTTTGTGTATGCGTAAGCCTGCATGAATCAGTGATCTCGACCAGTCATTCTTCATCTTTTTGTTCTGTTACTTTAAGAACTGAGACCTGCACTACTGGGACGACTCTGCCAGTGTCCGGTTGAGTGACCAGCGTCGGGTAGGGGCCGGCTGGCTTCTCCACTGAGAGCGGCGATCCTGGAGCAGACGAGGGGGGGGGGGGGGTAAAGCGTGGAAAGTGGAACGTGAGTCCAAATTGTTCTACCTGAGTAGAGGAAGCTGTGGGAGTGGCCGCCGACGACGAGGTCGAGGTCGGGCACCTCTCGCGCGATCTCCTGGTCGCGAGGGTAGCCTGAGTGGCCTAAGGCGATGAGAATGGAGACACCAGCGTCTGGAACAGAGGATTTGATTCGTTTTCTGGCAACTTTCTTTTTTGAGAATTAAGAAAATCAGTCACCCTTGAGTCGTTTAGCCTCTTTTCGGATGGACTCAACCTCGTCCAGGAACCGGACGTCGTCAGGGTTCGAGATGTCCTGCAACATTAGAGATCTGAGGGTATCTCAGGGTTTGTCCAGAGCCACTGTTTTCCCCTGACTGGTGTGTCCGTCGTCACGTAGCCGATGATGCCCACTTGGCGGCCGTCGACGGTCACGGTCACAGAGGGTGGGATCAGTCCTGCGGACGACAACCAAGTTACCGTTGACAGCAACGAATGAGGCGAGTACATTCGATAATGGGGCAAAAAGTCACCTTCCATGGTTTCCTCCATGGACGTGTCCAAGTTGGCAGCCACGATGGGGAAAGACGCGTTCCTCAGGAACGGGACGAAGCCACTCACGTGGTCGTCGAACTCGTGGTTCCCAGGGGACTGGAACAAATATACAGTGGTTCATTACTGTGTATCAACACCGACCAGACATACGTATCTGTGTGAATGCATCCGAGGGACACACATTTTTCATTCTGGCTTCCTGCATAAGTGATTCGTTTTGTATAAAACTTTCTACTTAATTATCATTCTTTCTCCAAAATGTACTTTCACTCCATAAAGCAATATAAGTTTTAGGTAAGTACCAAATTAACAGCGTAAGCGCATAACTAACTGCAGTGCTGAACAAAAATAAGTTACCCGACTAGCACAGTGAAAACTCGGAATAACAGCGTAGCGAGCCTTTTTTGTATATTGGATTGCAAGATGATGGATTAAGATTCTGCTATTCCAAGTCATGCGTGTCATCTGTGCATAACACAAACATTCAGGCGCATTTGTTGAGCTGCTTGTCTTTTTCAGAATTTTCTGCACTGTTTGACAGCCGTGGGCACATAGGCCTGTTGGGCTCTTAGGCCTGAAGGACGTATTGAAAGGCCCGCCTCTTTTAAAGCCCGGGTGTTTCTACCAATGAGGCGGCGAAGACACCACCTTCAGCGTGAGTCACACATTTTTCATGACTCTCACTGCACGATACTCCTCCTCACCATTGCCGTGAAGTTGAGGATGTTGGCGAACTTGGCCACGACCTTCCACTTGAAGTGCGTGTACCATATGTTGCCCTGGTAAAAGTCTCCACCGTTCAAGAAGATCTTGGGGCCGTCCGTGGACTTGACCGCGGACACGAGACGAGCGATTCCACCGAAGCATCCGTCTGATGCTGTAATCAAGGTAACTTTTCAGCTGCTTTTTGGCACGGACCAATACTATTTTAACTGACAAATGGGTCAAACTTTGCTTGATCAACACTTAAGAGGATTAAAATCTACGGTTTTTAACTGATGACTCGATTATCAGCCAATGAAATCGCCAAAGCCTGACGGACTTTCTTTAGTTGCTATTCAGTAATGAGTGGATTTGACCACCTAACACATCGCATATGTTCTAAATCTTGTTTATTCAGCTAAAGCAACGAGTCTTACTCGCTACCAGCAGTCCATGTTGCTATGGACAGAACTGCTCCAGATTCTCCGGGGGATTTTTCTTCTTGGAAGCTCCCTGGAGACAAGAATCCATGGGATTTCCCCCAACCCACCAGATTCATGGTATTGAAGCAGACCTCTGTACTTCCTCTGAACAGTACGTATAGCTCGGGATTGTAGGTAAAAGCCAAAAGATCAATTAAGTTGGACACCTAAATTGCCACTTTGGAGGGGGGGGGAGCAAAAATGATAATCTAGCCAAAAGGCAGGTCTTTAAAAAACACCGAAAATGACATTGCCATGAGTGATGCATACGCAAGGAAACGATAAACATCGCATTTTCGTCGCTCAATTACACCTTCCACCTGAAATCCCCAGGTCTTCTCATGTAATTGCCTAATTTTGCAGCAATTTCAGTTTGCAAAACAGTACGTACCAAAAAGTCCACTCTTTTTGCTGTCTGGTCGCGTACCTTTGTCTCCCTCTCTGCAGTTTCCTGACCACTGGTTGGTCTCCTCAATCCTGACATGGATGTCATTGACGTGCAACACGGTGAGCTCGAAGGTGGCCACGCTGGTCGACAGCACTGCAGACAAGACAACCCACAGGAGGGTCATCTCAGGTCCTTTTTATTTGGCGGGTGGGGCTCTAAATTTTATAGAGATTTATGGCTCGACAGCCTGGATATCAGCCTTTGTACACTGCGGACTCCGGCGGGTTTGCACTGGTGCTTTTTTTCTGTACGTCACAGGTATATATGTGTACAGGTGAAGCAGCGCTTATGACCTTGAGAGCAAGAGCAACATTTACGTGAATACAGTGGATCCTCGATAAAACTACACGGAAAACTTGTCGTTGTGACGAGTTCACAGCCAGTGCGTCACGATCAATTCGGTCAGTGAAGACATCATGGGCCGGCCAGAAAAATACGAGGGTCTCACTGTAAAACGCTGATTGTGTCACTGCGTATTTTGCTTCCCCGCCAAGTCTTTCTTCCTTGGAGTAAAAAAAATTGCTGTCGTTCCCCTCAGAATTTGATTTTTCCACTGTTTCTTCACATTCACACCGATGCCAAGAAGGAGAGAAAGAAAGTAGAGGCTTAAGGACGGGTTGAACTTGACAGATACAACGAGTCTTCTCCGACCGGGTGCAGCTCAGTTCGGTCCAACTTCCGCCCGGTTAAACGGGCCCAACGTATACGGTTCAGCCCGCCTTCCCTGGCAACAAGTTCAATGATGCCCAGTCACGCCTGCACAGTGTGAGGCGCAAAGAACCACCCGCGGCTCGTGGACGAAGAAAAACCTCGTCTGCCTGTCTGACGTTTTTCTTTTTTGACGCGCATAGTGCAACTTCGCCTTTCCCTTCGGTCTGGGCGAGCGCGGATCGTATGAAGTCTACATTGAAAGTGCGACAGTGGAAAATTTGGGTAAATAATGTGACGTTTTTATGTTTGTTCACTCGAAATGTTAGCTACAACACGAGAAAGTCTTAAGAAAAAAGATAGGAAAAAGTGAATTCCGCTCAAGTCTTCTTTTCTCTATCAGAATGAATATTTTCTTCTTTGATCTGCTGGTGTCTGGTTGAGGCAGCCCAGACCTTGCACAGGGACACCGGAGTCAAGCTCAGGGCGGAGGAGACCTTCTTTTCCACCTGCAAGAAAAGGGTGAGAAGAGTTGTTCAGTGAGAGCATCGAGGGGGGTGCAACTTGGGGTACCTTCCAGAGGGGAAGAAGGGGGGAGGGGGTAATCAAGCTGGCACTAGGGGCACTTTTCAACAGTGTTAATCACTTTGGGCATAACTTTCATAATATTGAAATTACGCGTTTTTATGCAGTGGAATCCAAATGTCACCGCCCAAAATCGAGTTTTACAATGGTCTTTGGATCTACGGACCCGACATTGTGAATGAATAGTACATGCCAGAGATTGATAGGGCGCGTAAACTAAAAGTTAACTCACTAGGTGCACCTGACCAACTTTTTTCAGGCTTAAAATTAGCTGGAAACTAAGACACATTACATGTTTAAAGTTTTCTCATGTTGCTGAACTTCTACCGGAGAAATATTTATGAAGGGCCCTCAATCTCTTTCAACATGGATCAGATCAGGACCTTAGCTGGACCACAGACTTAGTAGTTACACCCAGATGTCCAGCGTGGCAGAGCCATCTATTGCATCCCTGATAGGCAGCTTGGAGGCAGAATGACAGCTTGAGTAGTGATGTTGGGATACAAATACGGGTACTTTAGGATATTCCACCATCAATAACGGAGGACTGCTCATCTCTACCACGGACTACTTGCATGCATCCCTATCGCTCACCTTTCCTTCTCCTCCCTCCCCTCAAGCTGTCATTCTGCCTCCAAGCTGCCTATCAGGGATCCAATAGATGGCTCTGCCACGCTGGACATCTGGGTGTAACTACTAAGTCTGTGGCTGGACCTGTGTACAGTGTCATAGCAGCAGAGCAGCTGCACTGCACAAGCTGCACAGCCCAGGAGCCGGTCAGCGCAGCCTCGGCCAGCACGGAAACTCAGTAGGGGCAGGTGTTGGAGGTGGGGGAAGCACTGACCCTTGCCCATCGATGTATACATTAGATGTCCTCGCCCCACCCTGGACACTTTGACGGTGCAAGTGAGCAGTCAAATTTATCCTTCATACACAAATGAGGTTTTCATGGCCTACACTTTTCCAGCAGTACTTAATTTGGGGGCAAATGTTGTGAAATTGCAGAAATTTCGTCATTCATGCACTATGTTTTAGTAGTAACTTATCTAGTCAGACGCCATTGGAACATTTATACAACACATAAGTATGATCTAAGAAACTCCTAAATTACGGTATTGATTATTTGGCAATTTTCTGCTACATCTGGAACAATTTGAGTGATTCCACTCTCAAAGGGAGGTACACAGTAGCTTAAAGTGATTGATGCGAAAAACAAGTACCAAGTAGAAGATGTACTCGTCGTAGAGGAGCCTGATGAGGTGGAAGGACCCGAAGGAGGCGGCGGAACGGAGCGTCAAGTCCCGGATCACCAAAGAGCTGAACAAAACTTGTTATTTTTGGTGGTTTCTCTTTCTGACGAAGTCCTTACCTGTAGAACGACCACTGCATGAGGAAAACCCTTGCGATGTTGGAGAAGTCTGAGCTGCTCCTGTGAGGAATCAAGACTTTGTCGACGACGCCCTCCAGCCAAGAGGCCCATTGTTCTGAGGTCCACAAGAATAGCAAAGGTCACATTAGTCACATCAAGGCTCCAGCGGCACAGTTTCCAGCAGAGGCAAAATTAGGCCACATGACACAAATTTGCGCAACTGCTGCAACTTTCATTTGCTAACACATTCTCCCAAAAAAACGTCTTGGCAGCAAAAGTAAATGTGCGTAGAAAGCCAAAAAAAGGGTTATCCGCACTACCCCCCTGCTGTAATGACAAGGAATTCTATTTTCTTCTAGTCCGCATCTGATGTTTTGGCTAGTAATGTAGTCGGGTTTCGGTCGCGGCGACGGACTGGACCGGACCGGCTGTCCGGTCTGACCTTATGCGTTCCAAGCAGCAACTCCAGACCAAGCATACACTGAGCAACGAGCTTGCTGTTCTGAGCAGAGCACTTTAAAGTGGGTCCCGACCAAGACCGGACCGGACCGACTTTTCCGAGATCGACTGCATCACTGGTGCTTGCAGTCTTAAAGTTTGCTTTGTAGCGCACCGTATCTGAAGTTCTACAGTGTATGTATTTACAGCACATACAGTATCTCATGTATCTACGAGTATCTATCTATCCATATGATATCTAAATGCTAGCTTGCAACTCTGTCCTGCATTCTTTCTATGAGCGCAGCTCTCTTCATCGCTGCTCAGCTCATATTACAGTATACAAAAGACAATAATCACTCTTGATGTGACCTTCTCTGAGTTCGTTTCATTTTCTACCTTACGAGTCAGCCTCACCCTCGGTACATTACATGGTGTCGTGAACATTGAATGAATCTAATTCCCAGTGTGATGATGGCATCAAAAGAAGTTGAGAGTCAAGAACTTAAATTACTCAAGAGATCTACTTCTGCATTACATGGTGTTTTCACAAAAAATGTCAGTGCAGTCAAGAGGCTTGCTTATAGTGCATATCCTGGGTCACCTGCACTCCTCACAACGCTCATCGAGGAAGCCCAGGCTAAGCTGACACAGTCTTTTGATAATTTGACTACATCTCTTGCTAGACTTATGGATCTTGATGAGGGAGAAGATGCCACCGCAACCTGGTATTTCAAGTTACAGAGCTGCTCAGAAGAGCATGATGATGTCACCCAGAGGGTGCTAGAGGCACTAGCCATCATTCACTCACCTGTACAAAATCCACCCACTCCAAAAAAAATTCAAAATCCAACACCTCGTCACATTGAGGACACCCTAAAACCTTCCACACTAAGTCTTGACATGACACCTGCTGAGTTAAGACATTGGATAGCATCACTACAAGCATGGTATGATTATAATAACATGCAAGGATTGCCCATCCCACAGCAGCACAGCCTTCTCTACAATGTTCTTGATGCTGATCTGGCTTATGATCTGGAAAGACAGGTTCACTCAGACACCCCCATATTCTCTGATGATGACACTGAATCATGTATCAGCATTTTACAAGATCTTTTCAATCTACGTTATCCACTCATTGAACGCAGAATCCAATATTTTTGTTACACTCAAGGCAACAAACAGCACTTTACAGACTTCCTCAACAACCTTCAGAAGCTGGGAGCAGAAGCTGACCTTCACAAGTTGGACATAAGTGACATCCACTGCTTTCGTGCAATTGTTGAGGCAGTTGATCATAAACTGCGTCAGCGTCTTCTCCAGCTGTCACCACTTACACTTGCCGCAATTGAACAAGAGGCACGTGAATATGAAATGATCAAGGCAGTCGCCAAATCCCTGGACAACCCAGCTGAAAGAGCAGCCCAGCCAAAATTAGGTCCAAAAAATCAAAAGAATCATCAAAATCAAACTGGACAGAACCAAAGCTACAGACTGGCAAAGTTGCAACAATTCCGTGGGAGATGTCTTCGCTGTGGTTCCTCCAAACATACATCAAACTGTCCAAAAACTAACTTGCATTGCAACAGGTGCAATAGGTCTGGTCACACAGGATATGTCTGTCTCAGCAATCCACAACCTAAGACTGCTTCCCAGCATCAGTCACGTCAGCAATCTAGACAACCATCTCCAACATGATCCCCAAATCATACTCAGAGCCCAGAATATCAACACAGAGCTTCTGTACTTATTGTTGTCAAAAACACTACATCTGCCAATAAAACTCTTCCTAAACTACAGCCTTGTTTTTTCCAGAACAAGAACTTCTTCCACTACATGGTAACCTGTGACACAGGTGCTACAATCAGTGTAATTTCACTAGGCATCATTCAATGCTACAAACTGCAAGTCCAGGACACGTCTGAATATCATCTCATAACTGATGGCAACCCAATGACTTGCAGGAACAATTCAGCTGACAAGGTAATCCAAGACCTCCTGGATGCTGGAATCATTGTCCCTGTCCAGGAACCTACAGAGTGGGGACCTACAGACTGAACAAAAGACAATACTCACTCTCGATCTGTCCTTCTCTGAGTTCGTTTCATTTCCTACCTTATGAGTCAGCCTCACCATTGATATGTTACAGCTTAAAGAGGGTCTGTCTCAATAGGATCCTCACTCAACCTCGGAATTTTAGGTGAAAGCTTCAAGTGCCAACTTATTAGAGGCCAAGATCTCAAAAAAAATTAAATTGATATAAATGATTCATTTGTGATTCGGTAACAGGTGATGGAACCTCGAAAACATTTGGGGATGAAGAGATCAGTTCTTTAGGCTACTCATCAAAAATTCTGAGGTCTCACCATGATCAACTTATAGCACTATGTTCTTACCCAAATCGCTCTGCTTTTGCAAAGTCTTCTTGAACTCAGCCTCCACATTCTGGACTGTGGACGCGTCACATCTGAGGAGGCACAGAAGGAGAGAAAAAAATAAAATTTTCCAAATAAAAAATTGAAGCTTGAAAACACCTACCTGCAAACCCAGCTCGCCTGCTCCTGGATGTGACCGAAGTCAACCATGTTGAGGTCGCTCAACATCTGGAGGGAAGAGTTGCTCGTTCACGTGGCGTGAGTGATCAACGACAATTAATTATGTGATCATTGTACAACCTGCGAAATCTGCGCTGTGTTGTTCAGCACTGCTCTGGCAGCCTGAGCCAGGTGATTGAGGCCGGTGTAACGTCTCAAAATTTGAGAAAGGCTACGAACTGCAACCAGCTGAAAGTCAAGATGTTTTTTTTTTAAAAAAAAGAACTTTTTGTATTCCTGATTTCCTGCTTGTCCGACCTTGACGTCTCTTATGGTCTTTGGCAAGTCCTTGGTGGCCGCTGACATCCAGGACTCCAGGGACTTGGCAAACGTGCGAATGCCATGGGTCAGAGAATTGGGAATCGCTTGCAGCACCTGAAAAATTTCATGCAGCGTTGAAAAAAGTGCCAAATGTGCCAAAAAAGGTATGTATCTCACCTTTGGCATGAGAAAATCCACCACCTTTTGGTATAGCGCAAAATCTGCCAACTTGACGAATTCATGTAGCTGCTCGCAGTCAGCCAGGAGGAGTCTCAGCTGGACCTTGAACGTGGCATCCATCAAGTCGTTGGTGTTGTTGTTGTCCTCTTTCTTCTCCTCTCTGTTCTCCTTGGAGTCCTCCTTGTCCTTCTTCTCCTCGTTTAGAAGCTGCCAGAAGTCTCGCCAGATTTGCTCCACCCTGTATTAGCGTACAAATCAGTCGAACACTCGAGAGACCCTCAATAAATATTAAATATTTATGTACGGTTACGCAAATAAGTACTTACTGTGCAAAATTGAGTTTTGTCACTGTATTGAAGATTTCCTTACAGTGACACTCGTAAATGGTGTGAAATCTTGAACCCAATGCGAAAGTCTCAGGAGGAAGCGTCAGTTTTGGAAAGCCTTTGGGGAAAGACCATTGGGGGAACTTTCCAGATATTCACGTACTTTCCAGCAAGTTCGACACTTTTTTCTTCCACATGTCGTACCTTCAATTTCGCTCGTCTGAGGCCCGAAGTGACTGTCGTTCAGAGCCACGACCGCGGCGGTGGACGCCGACGCCGCGACCCCCGTGGCGGCCGGCGGCTGGTGCAGCTTGCCCGCGTTCGTGGCCGCCGAATTCTCGGGCAGCTTGTTGTTGAAGTGTCGGTTGTGGGCCAAACCGCTCCTTTTCTTCGTCACTGGCTTGATGGAAAAAAGCGGCGCGTTTAAACGAGCAATTTTTATGTGCACACGACGTAGGACCAATTTCATGACTGTTCTGACTAAAATGAGAAGCTGAAGCAAAGCCAAAGTTGGCAGCTTATACGTTCTTAGGCTGAGTGAAGTTGATCCCCTCCCCAATGGTCGTGTGCAAGTTCTCCCTGAGGTGGGAGGACATTGAAATACGTGGTAGACGGAAAAAGACCTGTCAAAAGTCAGCCTTTCTGTACTCGAAAGTTAGCAACATCTGACTTTCCAGCTGGAAAGACGAGCCGGCTTACATTTGTCAGTAGACAGGACAAAAAAGTGCAAGTTGCTTCTCACCTGCTGAGTCTTTTGCCCCGCGGCCGCCTCCAAGTCCATGAGGGACACCTCCGAGCCCTACGAAACACTTGACAGTCAATGGGGTGAAAGCCGGAAGTGCTGAACTATAATTCTTCGATTCAATCATACTTTAATACTCCTGCATTATTACTATAAGAAGACCACTTCCATATCAGCACTAAAAGGCCAAAAAAGGCCAAAAGCGACGCTCTGTTCTGCGCGATTCTTCTTGCCTCGAGCACTCAATCTTGTGGTCACGTGCAATAGCCCAGGGAGGGATGAGATAACTCATTGAAACCAAAAATTTCAGCAAAATTTTCATTTCACGACAGTCTGTGCACTCCGCTACTACAGGTTGCAATTCTTTGCGGCAAGCACGGTAAACAATACTTCTAAATCTGGTCTGGACTGAAAGATACTGTTGAAACCCTTTTTAATAGTCTGATTGACTGAGTCTCCAAACCTTCATTGTCGTGCAGTGAAAAGTGACGAATGTGTTTTAAATATGCTTTTACAGGGATCTCTTTCTCGACAGCACCAACCTGCTTGACCCTGATGCCGTAGTAGTGGTATTTGGAGTTTCCCCTAGTCCCGATCCTGCGGGTTCGGAGCCCCAAGAACACGGACCGGATGAGTTTCCCGAAGCTGGCGGCGTTCACTGGCTCCTGCTTCGTGTCTGCGCTGCAATTTTCGCGTGCAAATTTGCAGCAACAGCGTGAAAAGACGAGGAAAATATATTTGGTACCAGTGCTTTTCGTAGTGGAGATACAGGGTGGATCTCGGCAAGCTGACGCCTTCGGCCGTCTCATAGTTGTTGACCAGCCACTGGATGGTGGCCGGGGCCACGCGGGTCGCGTAGGAGAGGGTTGAACCTTTGTGCAAATTTCATTTGCGTTGCAAATTCTCTTCAACACGTGACAAATATGTGGTACTGTATTGCACGACTGTGCACACTACCACCTACAGGGTGACCCAGCAAGTGTGTGCATACAGACAGAGTGCCTTGTCAATGTCCAGCCGCCTACAGGGTGACCCAACAGTTCAAACATCCTCGCTCACCCTTGTTCTGCTGGTGGTGCAGTTGCTGATCATGACCTTCCTGGTGCTGTTGCTGCTCCCCACCATTTGCAGCGGCCGCAGCAGCTGCTAGCTGAGCAACAAGTTGCTGCTGTTGAGGCTGGTGCAATCCATTCGAGATGGCAGCAGCTGCAACAGCTGCGGCAGCTGCGGCAGCTGGAGGAGGCATGGAGGTACCACCATTCCCGTCCAGGGTGGTTATAATGGGCGATCCACCCCCAGCGCCTGAGTGGATGAGGTAGGTGACCCCGCCGTGGGAGACGAGCTGGCCGGAGGGCACCTGAGGTGGAGGCGCTGCGGAATTGGCCACGGTGGTAGCAGTTCCGGGAGTTGTACTGCCTGAGATTTGTAAGCCGGGAGAGTCAGTGACGCTTTTGAGCCTTAGCACTTACTTATGTCGTAGTAGGCTCCACCTCCGGTGCTGCCACCCACATTCCCTGCCTGGTTGTAGCCCAGGAGTGGTACACTGGCGGCGGCCGCGGCCGCGGCAGCCGCGGCGGCGTAGTTAGGAGCAGAGTAACTCGCTTCTGGAGTGTTGAGAGGAGTTTGAAAGGATTATGACACTGTCTCCTCAACTGTACCTGGTGTTTCTGGAAAGAACATGATTGTAGAAGCCCCAGATCCCTCGGATCCCCCCTCGGGTGCCTCGACTTCGGCTCCTCCATGAGGATAAGGGGACTCTTGATTCTGGGGGTTCAAGTGATGATGTTGCTCTGCCTCACTCATTAGCGGTCCTTGACGTGACGATGGCAGCTGTATTACGGTATTTGACAAGGCCTGGAGAAAAAGGACAAGTCCATAGCGGGCTTTAGGTTATCTTTTATGTCAAAAGACTTCAACAAATACTTCATAAATAACTTCAGGATCCACAACGAGGCTGCTTAATCCCACACCAGTGCATAAATTTGTTGTTTCTGTCCAGTCAATGCTGCAACGTTGCTCGTCGAGCGCTGCCAACCAATGCTGGACGTTGTCTGTTCAAGCAAAGGATTTGCGTTTCGGCCTCGTTGCTGACAAACTGAGCTCGAACTTTAAGGGACTTTCCAAAAGCCTCAGCAGCCTCGAGGACCTTTGACTCATGTCCATAGTTAATACAATTCTGTCAGTAAGTGTTGATAGAACTTTTCGAGCACAAAGGCCGCATTTCCCCCCACCCCATTTGGCTCAACCGAGCCAAGTCACAACGCGGAGTTGTTCACCCTACCTCTGGTCCTGCCGCTGTGGCACTTTCGCGGTTGGCATCAGGAGGTGCAAACGCGTGGGGGTCGATTTCTGACGAGGCGAATTGTGGCTGCTGCTCCATAACTGCACGAGTATGTGAATGAGTCAGTGATGATAAGAACAATGTCAGTGGGTGAAAATGGGCTCCACACGCTGCTCTGACAGCTCTTAGATGGAATCTTCACCTGGAATCCGTCTTTCGGGCAATGCTTGACAAGATGCGGCATCAGGAGCAGCTTTGGCACTGCCCATTTGGGTGCTCAAAGCGAAGCTTCCCCTTGAGGGACCCAAGCCAAAATGCAGCATTTCTGACCCTCTTTAGTAACTTCTCCTAAATGAAATCGGCTGATACTTTCGAGGATTGCTGCCATTTTCCGCCCAGCACCCCCACGTACCAGATAGGGCACCCCTAGACCCTCTTCAGGCCACGCAATTTGCCCCAAACCTCATGTTCATGCACAAAAACATCGTTGCAGCCAAATGACAAATACCCACGTACACTCAGCAGGCGGCACCGGTGAACAAAGCGTGATCCGCGTTTGTCATCGTGATGAGGGTGTTGTGCATGAACGGGGTGTTGGGGGGCAGCGCACTCTGTATGACCTGGGGGTGTCCAGTCTGGGGTGTCGTCCCCCTGGAAAATGGCAGAGTTTGGCCAATTTTGCCCCCAAATCCTGCTCAAAAATGTCCAAAAACGGTCAGAACTGTCACGTGCTCATCTCCACAAGGCTTTATCGTCAGTATGGGCAGTCCCAAGGTAGCTCGTGATGCTACATCTCGGCAAGCTCAGTCAGAATGACAAATTCCAGGTGATGATCGCAACACAGAATCTGCCATTTTCCCGGCACTGACATTACTGCAGTATTGTAGGTCAAATGTATATTGAGAGTCACTTCTACACCATTGCTATGGCAACTGGACTTAAAAAGGAGGGTGGAGCAACACACAGAACAGAACTTGTTGCCATGACTACTACAATATCGTCGGCGTTTCCCCCCTTCATTCGTCCACTGCTGTCGATGCCGCCAAATAAGACGACGACTAAGTAGCGATTTGAGTGGACATATTAGATCTTTTTCGCGACTGCTTTCCCCAGGGAAACGTGTGGGTGAAGAGACCGGGAGAGGGGGGAAATCATCGATTTGTCCGGATTCGATTTCTGGACTCGTTGGTCGTCCCTGACAACGCCTTCTTTCCCCTTCTCCACGCTGCACTTCTCCTCGCCCGACGCGGGCGAGGGGCGGCAACGATCCGGTTGCGATTCTGAACAGTGATTGCGGAAAACCTGGTTGAGCGGTCCTGGCGAAATTGGACATGCACGCGCAGCTGACCGGACTGGCTGATCGCTGCAAATTTCAAGTCGATGGGACAAACAGGACGCCCATTTTTGGCGGGAACGGTCGTTTTCCGCAAATTCAGGCCTCAGGGGCCTCAACTCCTCTGGCCAGACAGAGAGGATGGTGGATGCCTCCACCAAGGGCACCAGAGCCTCTGAACTGATCTTGAATGCACTTCAAATCTCTGGTAGCTCCTTGTTTTTCGGCCGCCAACTTGGTCGAGCCTTTTGCTCAGGGATGGCAGATCCAGGCTCGCCGGACATGATCTGCACAAGCGAAGCAAGGTTCTCCAGAACAATCACCAAAGTGTCTGGCTGCTTCACTACAATTTTGCATTTTTCACGGAAGAATTCGCTGCCGCACCCGAAAAAATTCCTACCTGGTGGGGATGAAGGCAACATTTTGGTCCGAGTTCAAAACTGGGGTGGTTCTTTCTGCTCAGATCCCCCCCCCCCCAAAGAGTGGGGGAAAATGGGGCGAAAACTCACTTGTGTGTCCAATTTTTGTTTGCTGTTCTCCTCGCCACCAAAGCTTCTCTAATGAGGAGTAGAGGAAAAAATTCTGATCAATTTCGGGCTTTCATTCACTCCCCTAAAAAATCATACCTGCCTGGCCGCCAGCGCCCCCGGGGAAGCCAGGCGGGATCTGGCGGCGACAAAGCTCTTTCTCTATTGCATTGTAGGCAAATCGAACTGGCTTTTGTATTTTCTGTACTCAACATGTGAAATCGGCCGTACAATGACTACATAATAAACTTGCTCAAAATCTTCATCATAGTATTAAAAAACACGTCGGTCTTAGATGTCATTTCGCCATTCGGGCTCCTCCAGTACTTCTCTATGAGAAATCAACTCGAAGTCGTCCTCCTCCTGCTTGCCCTAAAAAAAGTCCCTCTTAATAAAGTATAAAACATTATTAAAACGCAGCTCAGGCTCTTGCTCTTTTGCTGCCCCTTTCCTAGACAATCTAATATTCTGCAATTGGCCAGAGGAAAGCTCTGATTTAGGCTTTGCTGTATGTTTAAGTAGGCCAGGGTGTTGCAATGTTAAAAGGAACGACTGTCACAAGCACAGAATTATCATCACTTCTACTCTCGTTTTGACCAAACTTGACAGTTAATGACTCAACGAAATGTCAATAGCGATTTTCACCAACACTCTTGATGAGGGTCTCCCTGAATCCGGGTTAGAACAATTTAGTAGCTTAATCTGAAACTGTAACCTAACCCGTATACAGTCAAACCTCGAAGTTAAGATATTATCACTGGCAAGTAATGATATCAGTTGTGCTACATGAAGAATGATAGAGCTGGGTGTGCAACAAACTTTGAGATCAACACTGTTTAGTTGTCATGGCGCTTTCACCCCACCCATGTCAATGTTCTGTATTACACCTCACCAGGTAGTCTTCGAGGTGGACTCTCTCCAAGTTTTTCTCCAGCTCCAGGAGTTGGTCTTCCCTGCAGATGTACTCGACACCTCCCGTGTAGCCTCCTAAGTGAGAAAGAAGCAGATGAAGGCACAGGAAATCGTCATCTTTTCTTCACTTCTTCACCTTCCTCATAGATGTAGTCGATTAGCACCTTCCACTTCGGGTCGTTGGCGAGGATGTTGGGGTTGCCAACGACGATTAGCAGCGCCTTCGCACGAGTCACAGCAACATTAAATCTGGCAAAAGAGATTTCAGGCTTTGCAGATGCACTTCTCCGGATGGTTTCCCCCCTCCCCCTCCTCTGTTGGTGAATTTTGGGCCCCATTTTGTGACCCAAATGGATCGGGTGAAGAGGGTTTCTCAGGTTTATTTTTGGGTGAGAATCAAGGGTTCTCAGGCAACACTTGCTGAGACATCAATAATGTTATTTTTAGCTACGAACTTTGATATGATGAGCTACAACTGTGCAGGACTGACCTTTTGGGGTTTTTGAGAAATCCTAGCTTGTACTTGAAGTCGTCCCCGAGGAATTCCTCGTTGGACCTTACGGTGGAGATGATCGTCACTTTCCTCTCTTGGCCCTTCCCGTAGGGAAATGGTTGTTAGGGGGGTCAGCGTGTAACAAAGCGTGCGTACGTACCTGAAATTCCTCAGTCGATCCCACGGTGACGTCCATGCAGTTCTGGATGTTGAGCTTCTGCTTCAGTTTCCTGTGCATCAGGTCCTTGATTTTCACAACCTGGCGCCTGTAGGGTGTTATCACTCCAATGTCCTTGGGAAGGACCTGAAAACGAGACCGAGTTGGTGTCATCCGGGTCAGGGCGCTGCTACTCCTAAGGCTCACACTGACCTTCAACATTCCCTTCTCGGTGATGAGCTTCTCCAGGTAGTCGACGACTACCACGGCCTCCTCCAAGTTGAAGAACGAGGGGCTGTGGTGCTCACGCTGGTCCAAGCCGCACACAGAGTGAAAAATAAGCGGGAAATCTGGACAAAAGTAGAGTGACATTATAGTAAGTCACTTTTTCTCTTAGAAGTTGCTTGCATCTTACTCTTTTTCTTCAGGTGTGGCCAATTCAACATGGAGTTAATGACCATAGGATCTCCCCTCTGCCTTAACTCTCCGTTGTAGAAGAGGTCGGAGGGGACCTTGATCAGGCTGTGGTGAGACCTGGACAAAAAAGACCGTCAACATTTGACATTGGGAGCACTTTTTACAGAGAAACATTTCAGTAGAAAAAAAATATTCAAAATTGTGGCAAAATCGATGTTGTCAACTTTTTTGCACACTGAAGACGTACGTTGCTGTTGAAGAAAAACTTCCACTTTTAATAATAAGGAAATCACTTAGAAAAAAGTCAAGCATTTAAAATAAAAGTTCATACATTCCCTTTCCCTCAAGAAATGTTCTACCAGTCTTTGTACTTTGCTCTTAGTTTAAGCTGCGAATGTTTTGACCAATCTCCACTGCAGGGTGCGCATGCCAATTGGGGAATGCTTCGCGTGCATCGACACCTACAACGTCAACTTGGCTGGCCACATTGAGCGTGCAGTAGCCCAAGAGTGGTAGTACATTGAATAGCTCCATCTTCCTGTCAATAAGGGTTTGCCTGTGTTCCCCACATTGTTCTTGAGAGCGTTGCACGAAAATTCCCTACTTGGCATGTCTACACTATTGACTTAAAGATAGCAATTACGCACACACTTTTTCGTAGAACAAACAACTTAAACAAAAATCGAACATCGACTGTATTATCATCCATTACAATGGTTTTATGCTGATCTACCTGTAGTTGTCCTTCAGTTTCGTTATGAAGCGCCGGTCATAATTTGGACCTGAAAAATGCACGTGATTTCAACTGTGAGAGATGTGAACATTAAAAAATGAAATCATAATCAAAATAAACCCTTAGTCAGTACCTTGGTAAATGCCCCATTCCATGACTCTTTCTAATAGGGATTTTCCCAGCGCCATGTTGCAGGCAAGTCTTGAGCGAACCACAGGCCCGAGTTGCTTGGGATCACCCGCAAGAACCAGGCTGGTCGAGGACCCGTCTAAGAAGCCTGAAAAGAACCAATGAGAAAGTCGGTCTGAAGGTAGAGTGAGTCTTTCTTCAGAGTCCAACACTAAGTCCTTGCAAGATTATTTTGGAAAACTTGGACTCTCAACTGCCTTCATCATCTCAGACACTTCAAAGTGAGCTATGGGAAAAGTTGTTGTTGTTTCACTCGTTTTGGGCGATCTTTTTGCCAAATCCGTGAAATCGCACCTGCGAAAGGAATGATGGCCTCCGGTTCGGTTGCCTGCCCGGCCTCGTCCATGAAAATGTGTGAAAAATGGCCTTTGGGGATCCCCTTCGAGACCAGAGAACCAGCTGTGGCCAGTGTGACCACCACAAATCTACAGGGAGAAAAAAAGTTTGCAATATTCTCGACGTGACATTACCTCTCGCATTGCCATACTTGTACGTTGTGATGTCCACATTTGGGTCTCGTCGGAAGCTAGAAACGGGCAAGACGCTTTCGGGCACTTTCCTTACGTCCCTGGACAACGCGTACAAGCGGTACTGCAACATTGACATGCATCAGGTGTGTTGACTCTTGAGACAGCTTCTCGACGCGTCACTTTACCACGTCTTTGGGGTTCACGGTGTCCCTGATCAGCCTCTGCACGATGAGGTCGGCCGCGGAGTTGGATGGTGCACACACCAGCACGTGCTTTTTGTCGTCCAGATACAGCTGTCAAACATTGGTGTAAATATTATGAAGCTGTTTACTGTTAAGCAAACAGTTCAGACTTTCGTCACGCCGAAACGTAACAACAACAATGCTGACGGCTTTCAAATTTACTTGTTTCATGATCTCCACAATTGTCACAGTTTTGCCGGTGCCGGGAGGACCGAAGATGATGTAGGGGAACCCCACCAGGTTCCCCGACAAAACCTGACGAACCTAGCAAGGACAGAAGAATAGACGTCGTCATAATCACGCCTGAACACAAATTTCACTGGACAGTAAATGCGAAAGTCTTTAATCGCAAACTGATGGGAGTCCGGTGCTTTCCAAGGTCCGGTCTGCCGAGCCAACGAGGCCAAATCTGCCATAAAGACGCGTCCTTCAGCACAACACTCACCGCTTTCGTCTGCTCCTCATTCTTTGAGATGTCCCTGTTGATCAGTCTCAACTCGGATTCCGCCAGACGCGGCAACCGGTCGTCTTTGGGGCCGCCGCGGCCAACGACGCCGTGGCCGAAGCCGTCGAAGGTCTCGACTGCTCGATGCATGAGACGAAGGGGATATCGGTTAAAGGTGAACTGGACGTTAAATTTCATTTTGGGGAGGAATCTAAAAAATGAAATTGAAGGGTTTTTTCTGTCCTTTTCTTTCAATAAAAAATCCTACTTTTTTAGCAGTGCGTCTCCAAATCCCAGGACGACCTCGCAATTCCTGATGTCGTGCACGTACCCCTTGTACACGGTGCCTTTGTCATTCGGGATCATCACAAGGATGGCGTCACCCCGGAGGACGGAGGGGCGATTCTCGGCTAGACCAGGAACCTCCAGGACGAGATTGCGTTTGCCCTCCGCCTTCATTGTGACACCCTGGAACGGAGAAAGACAGTAGGACTCTCGCGAAGGGACACCCGATCTGGTCGAGTTGGTCCGTCCGTAGCATACCTCCAAGTCGTAGTGCCTGATGTCCACCTCCAACTGGAGCTCCTCGGCGAAGAGCGCGAGGGAGAAGTGACTCTGGTAGTTCGTCAGGGTGGCATCGTCGTCGTCCTGGTATTTCATGGGCCTTGACAACTCATCGCTGTCGCCTTCGGTCGCGGAATAGAGTTCTGAACAAGCGCGGAGAGTTTTCAATGTCTGCGGCTCAAATGGTCTTCGAGGATTATGTATAGGGTGAGAATTGAGTGCATATGCAATTCTTTTTAAATGAGGCCCTTAGTCCACCCTGTATGTATTATGGGATAGCCTAAACCAGTATAAAACCGTCTCGACATATTGCTTGCACTCAAGTTCCTATGGCTGTAAATTCCTGTTAGGGAATTTTGACTGTCACTCAAAAATTGTGCATACCTGAGATGATCTTTTTCACTTCCGCCGTTATTGTGTATGGCTTCAGCCTGCACTTTGTGAAGGATTTTGATCCTGCACTGGGCTTCACCCCAGGGACAATCGTCAAGTTGCTCCATGCCGTGCGCGGCCGCCGACGGAGCTTGTACGGAATCGTCGGTCCAAGCTCGGACATCTCGGGCGTCACGACTCGGAACAGGATCTCCTTCCCCATTTGGGCGTAAGCAGTCGAGCTGTCGTGCTTCCTCACTAACATCACGATCGCGACCTTGTACTGCCCGACTTCCAAGGGCGCCGTCTTCAAGGAGAAATTGCACTTTCCGCCTGGCATGAGGGTTTGGCCACACTTCATCTTCTCCGGAAGTTCTCTCTCGGCCAGGCAAAACTCTCCCGGACCTGGACATCAAACAGTTCGTAGGAATTGGCTGGAGTACTCAGAATTCCTCGCCAGGTTTGGAAGACTTAGGGCAACCAGTTTTCAGTGCAAAATATTTTCAGCGCTCTGAAAGGATTTCTGGCTCACGTCCCCCTTTCAGAAGACTACAGCATCAGGACGGGCCTCAAGGATGACACTTATGAGAAAATAGAGCTGAAAGTTGCCGCCAAATCTTGTCTGGAAGGGGCCTGATCAAGGAACGTCCAGCAAACCCAGTGCAGAGAGACGTCCAGGCTACTACTTGAACTCTCCAGCTGTTACCTGTCAGTTGAAAATTGTCGGACTTTGTGACCAGCCCAACTGCCTTGATGTCGACGACCTCTGAGTCGGGGTCTTGGTACTTGATCGTGAACTTGACAATCGTGTTTGTCGCTGGAACGGAAAAAAACCCAAAATGTCGTCATTGCTACCTTCCAATGTTCCAGTCTCTACAAACCTCGAGGAATCTTGATCACAATGGAGCCGTCCTTCAGGGTGATGAAGCCTGTGGTATCCTCGCAGTTGAAGGAAAGCCCGAATTTGGGTCTTAACAGATCATTTCTTCAGTGGAGAGACAGAAAGAAAAGAAATTGTATAATCAGTGCATGTATGTCTTAGTCTGCTCTGCTTCAACCTGTTTTTGTCGTATGCGGCTCGTGTCACATTGAAGAAGTGCCTGGTCGACTTCTTGTGATCCTCGAACTGGGTGACGTTCCGGAACCCGAGGTTCCCGCACGCGACGCATTCGAAGCGCTCCAGACGAGTAAAATGAATCTGCATTTCACCCTTCTTTAGCACATTGACGTTTCCTACAATGAAATACAAGTATACAGGGTGAGTCAGCAGCAACGGTACAGATCTCAAGTCTTTTCTTCTTTGCTGATGCACTTCTTTAAAGCTTTACCAACTATGCCTGTACAACACTGAAAGGCAGTGTTGCGTGGTGTTATATTATTAATGCCAGAGCTGTTACCATGGGCAGCGTTTAATCTGGACTGACTCGAGCTGCATTCATCACAGGAGGGAAGGAATGGACCTGAGCAAAGGCAAGTGGAGGAGGCAGTGCAAGTTCTCGTGGCTCACAAGGTGTTGTTGGCGAAGGAGGGGGAGGAATTGGTCTGCTGGGAATGCTGCGGTGGAGTAACCGAAAAGTAGAACAGGCAGCTGAGGCTGCGTTGTGAGAGGAGGGAGAGCTGTTGTATCTGCGACCATTTAATCCAGCCACGCATTTCATAGTTGCACACTATCTACATATATAAAGCTGTAGGTCCACATGTCTGCGACTCCGTCACGTCCTGGTGCTCAAGCCGCTGCTCCCATTGACACCAAACTTGGACAGACGGTACTTTAACCATACCGTTGAACAGGGAGCTGAGATGTGTATTTCGAGGCCGTTTCGAGGCCAACAGGCCCCTCACCTACATCTGGGGCAATCAAGCTTGATTTCCCGATGAAGTCCCATATAATAATAAACCGTCGATGTCTGATATATTGTTCTGACCCTCTCATGCAAAGCAAAGGGTCTTGTGTGTGGGTGTGTGTACACAGCCACAACAGGTGAGCCAAACTGCGGCTCGACCCGCAGACTCATGGCCCGCTGCTATCACTAAGCGAGGGGGTCCAGACCAGCCAGTTTCACATTACAAAAATATAAAGCGATAGCAGACTGGACCCGCTCAAAACAACCCGACGAAGTGGGTAGGTAGCACGTAGGTGCTAGTACATATACAGTGGGGGCCACAAGTGAGCGTACAGCGGCGGGAAAGACGGAAAAGTTGATTTTTAGGGCCTTCTTTAGTTCTAAAATGTGACCTTTTTTTTGTTGCAGGGGGGCGTCACCCCCCTTTTATCCCCCCACTGGGGTCGCTGCCCCCGTGTCCCCCACTGGAGGCAAGCCCCAGTTTTCACCCTGCAGTTTTGCTGGTTCAAAACTCAGCATACACCACTTGCAAGCAT
>JAAUXU010022483.1_pt1 | contig 32239 bp, 29 predicted proteins | sample 7278151 | NCBI WGS metagenome assembly JAAUXU01 (sample SAMN14350113, study PRJNA611818) | marine sediment metagenome | isolation source: surface marine sediment (1.8m) | place: French Polynesia: Moorea | collected 2018-08 | reverse complement strand
AGCTTCTTGTGTCCCAATTGTCATGTAATCACTAATAAGCTATATCTCTAAGTCATCCAGAATGGCACAATAAACCCTGTCAATTCCAGTGCCAAAATTGGCAAATAATTTTGGTTGACCCAGTACTTTGGCAAAAGAAGGGGCAAGCACTGGTAAAGCGGAAGCCCCTCCAGTCCCAAAGGTCATCATAAGGAACCAAATAGAGACTTTCTTCCAAAACAAATGGCAAACAAGATGGAAAAATTTAAGTACAGGGTGCGGGAGGGAATTTTTCTGCGACTTTTAATTTAAATTTCCTAGTCTTGTAAAGGGGTGAATGAAAAAGTAAACAATCAGATGGCTAGCTTAGTGTTTTCTTTCGCCCCTTGTTTTGGAATTTTTGAAATCAAGTTAAAAATGAGTGCACAGGAGACAAAAAGGCAGCGAGTGTCAGATCTTGATGCCCAAATCAACCCCAAGACAATCGCCAGCATTGTCGGGGTCTCTGAGAGGACCATCCGGAATGTCAGGACTGCCAAGAATGAAGGCAAAGGAGTTCTACGAAAGAAAGGAAGTGGTGGGAATGGATTAAAGTGCAACAACGAATTCCTGGTGTCCCTGAGGGCCAAAATCAAGAAGGACCCTACCATCTCCATGAGGAGACTTGCTGACATCTTCAGCGTCGAGGAGAGCACCATCCGGAAGGCTGTGCATGATGATCTCAGCCTCCAGAGCTACATCTGCACCCCCAGGCTCCTTCTAACGACCAAAATGAAGGCTGGGAGACTCAAGAGGTGCAAAAAGGTCCTGATGTGTATGAAGCACAGCCCGGCAATTGTGAGGATCTTCTCTGACAAGAAGATCTTCACCATTGACCAGGTTCTCAACCACAGAAATGACTGATTCATTGGAGAATCATCGGACAAGGTCAAGGGGATGTTCAGGACAAAGCATCCAGCCCAGGTCATGGTTCTGGGTGTCGTGGCCTCTGATGGCAGGAAGATGGACCCATTCTTCTTCAAGCCCAATGAGAAGATCGGCACTGAGGCCTACTACAAGGCCCTGAGGTGGACCATCCTGCCATGGCTAAGGCCAACTACCCTGACAACAATTATGTGTGGACACAGGATGGTGCTCCTGCCCATACTGCTGCCAAAGTCCAGAAGTTCTGCCAGGACAACTTTGCTGCCTACTGGGACAAGACCTTCTGACCCCCCTCCTCCCCTGACCTCAACCCTACAGTGTGTGGAGCGTCATGGAGGCCAAGGTGGGGAAGACCTCCCATCGCAATGTGGACAAGCTCAAGGCTTCCATCACAGAGAACTGGCACATGATGTCCACAGACTACATCCAGAAGACCTGCTCAATGTTCCGGCCTCGTGTGGAGGCAGTGATCAAGGCTGGAGGGGGACATATTGAGTGAACATTGTCAACATGTGGGGGGTTATTTTTTGTTAAAAAGTATTTTCAATATAATTTATAATTACTGAGTTATTAGTGGGTTTCAGAATTTACTGATTCTGGAAAAATTCCCTCCCGCACCCTATAGCTGTAGACAGACCAAGTTTTGGATAAGCAAGCCAGGTATAATGGGTAAACAGATTCAGATGCTTGGATGAGCTACCCTAAGCAATGTTATACAAGCATTCACGGGTCACAACTATCTGAACTACCACCGTAGTCAGATGGATAGTTCCCTGTCTGAAACATGTCACTTCTGTGAGGAAGGGCGTGAGGAGTTCATACACCTGGCATGTGAGTACCCTGCACTCGCCAAGGAATGATTAGAACATATCTATGAGCTCCAACTTAGTACACCTCCCAACCTCACTAGTCTTGTCAGGCTCATGAGAGTGAACCACATTGCCAAGGCTATGGAAGGAAGGACAGAGTAAGCTGGAAATGTCGTATGTGCGCCATGATGGCAACATCACATGCTAAGTCACATATTTGCCATCTGGGGGTAGGAAAAGGCCCAGCAGGGCTACTCCTTGTACCCTTCACACATCAATTGTGTTTGATACAACCCCTAACAAACAAACAAATAAAATATAAAATTTTAAAAAATAAATTTAAAAGTACTTAAAAATATAGAGTATGAAAATATGGAAGTATATGCATTCCTGAAGGCCTCATGGAACTTTCATATATCACAAGCCCTTCTGAGTGCTCTGGTCACTCTTAAGGGGGTTACTGTAGTAACCCAGTATTGAATGGAAAAAAGTTTGGTTTTTTTCCTAACATCAGACTGGTTGATCTAGGAGAAAATCTTTTTTGACAAGAAGCATTGTCCACAGGCATGTTTTATAATAAATTTTTGAGCAAGCTCTTGAGATCCCCATTTAGGACCCCTTTTTGGGCCTGAAATGTTATGTAGTGACCAAAACCCTCTGATATGTTGAAGACAGTCAACTTTAGTGACTTGACTATAAAATGCAAAAATACTTTTCAGTTCAGAAGCACCCTCCTAAAGTGACTCCTACAGGGTGCTCCACTACATAGCAACTTTTGCAAAACTTTTGCAATCTCTAGCATGTTCATCTTGAGGAATTCAGAAAAACCAAAACCATGCAACACAATTGGGGGTCCATGACTACGCATTAGTGACTGAGCAAAGTGGATATTCCAAAATGACCTAAATTTTGGCCACCCTAGTGGGCACGTTTGCCCACATGCCGATCTTGATGCCTATCTTGATCCTCTGCTCCTGCTGCATCACTTGCTGCAGCCTACGAAGTTCCTCAGCCTGTGCTCCCTTTCCTCCTCTTTCATAGCTAGACTCAGACTGATGTATGGATGGCCACTTGTTTGTGGTGTTGGACCTGGCAATAACCTGCAGTGCCCACTCAAAGCACTTGATCTTGGCATGAATCACTGGGATGTTGCTGGTGAGGTCCCCCCCCCCCCGAGATGGCACACTGAGCCTTTTCTCCTCTTATAGTCATGCAGGTATAAACAAATTTTATTTGTTGCAGTGCTCTGTGACTCAGCAAAATGTCTGATGTCGTAAATGGCTTTGTTGGTGTACAATCCATTCTCAGCATGGTCATGGCACTGTTGTTCACATTATACATCATGCTGTCTCAATACCCAGAAGCCTTTAAATGAGTTTTCTGTCAATCATAGAGAATTTGATCTCTGCAAACCGGACCCTTACTCTGAGACCACTGGGGAGGTGAAGCACCAGACCATTGGTATGCATGATAAAGACATTGCGCTCAAACTGAGGTGTTAAGACTTCCAGCACCTCCCTGCTTTCTTGGGCAGTAATAAGGGACCAAGGACAGATGTTTCTTGGACTACTTGTACCCAATAGCTCAGAAAGGGTCCACAGCACAGTGTCATTCATAAAAAAGATCTTTGTAACCACAAACCAGATGCTAATGATCTGACTGTCTGCATTTGGTCCAAGTTGTAGGTGTCCTTCAGATCCATCCATTACCCACTTGAATGCGACCAAGACATCTAGTTCATTCATAGTGGCCAAAGTACCAAGTAGGGTACCGTCTGATTCAGAAACTCTTTCCAAGAACTTCTGGCTTGATCTCCGCTAACAATGGATTGATTGTTAAGCTTTCAATGCATAAAGAAGACAAAATGCATGACAAAGCAATTTATTTTTGTTTAAATTCTCAGTAAACTTCATTTTCATGGCAAATAGTATCCTTGAAGGAGCACCTATTTTTCAAAGTGCCCCCCCTCTGCATCTACAATTTGCTGTAGTTTTGTAGGTGCAGTCGCACAAGCTTTGACGACCTCATCAGAAGAAATGGCCCGGGCCTTCATGATATCCAGGACTCCAGGATATCCTTCTTGAGGGCCTCCACAAACTTGTGAGGCCGTTTGCAAGCCGCCCTCTCCAATCAGAAATCACAAGGTGTTGCATGGGAGAAGATGGAGGCCAAGCAGACTTTTCCCAGAAATGAGGAAAATTCTTCTTGCAGAATTCTTGAGCTGTCCGGGATGTGTGTGCCAGAGCACCATCCTGCATGAAGCAGAAACAGCGGCTTCGGTGACCAAAGTGATCTCTGACCCATTTTGTAACTGGAATAAGCACCTGGTTACGATAGCTGGTCTGACTAATTTTGCCCTCCAGAAGGATATGCGGTCTTTTTGACCCATCAGAACAAAATCATGACCCACACCATGACCTTGCGGCAGTTTTTGGACTTCATGATAGGAGCTGGAGAAGTGCCCACAGGGACAATCTGAATTGTCCCTGTTCATGAATCCTGTTCAGGATCAATCGGAATCTGACGGTCCAGTTGGCGATTTCGGACCTGGTCAACATGAAAGAGCTTTTCGTCAGACCAGCCCACAATCTTGTTATGATTAACACGGGTCTTGAATCATTTAACCAACTTTTGGCTCGGTTTAGCCTTCGCTCCTGAAGTCCTGGGGTCAGGGGCTGGCGTGAGGGGCAGATTTCAGATCTCAGGTTAGCAGTGTGCACAAGTCTGCTCATACTGGATCTGGAGACATTCAGGGCCTTGGCAAGGCTGCCAAATGCTTGTTTGGGTTCTTTGCGACCTTCTTTTTCAAGCTGTGCTGATTCTGATCTGTCACTGTAGTTCTCTTGTGACCACAGTGATGAAACTTTGGTGCAACACTCTCTCCATTGCGCATTAGGTGATGTACGGTCCGCACTGTCCTCAGACTCACTCCAATTTTTCTTGCCACACGAAAATCTGTGCATCTCTCCTCAAACACGGTCTTCATGCTAATGCACTTCCCCAGCAAGCAGTTCGATGCATCCATGGCCTCTCCTTCCTATTTGGTCAATTTTCATAGCAATTGTGTTCCAATATTTTGTGTTGCACTGTATGCTCACCTGGTTTGGATGGGCAATGTGAAGGGGGGGGCGTCAATAACTTTCAAGTGCTGATCTTCAAACTCCTTTTTGTATTAGAAAGCATGATTGTTTGGAAGGGCTGGATAAAACCAAACAAACTGTCGTTCATTTCTGTATGTGGTAAAATTGATAGTATTGCCCTGAACCTCGTTACAACTGTACACGAGCCTCAAAACTTTAGAATAAGTTTCTGAGTCAGACGGTAAACTCCAAGCAGTTTGTCACATTGGCCTTGACTCCCTTTCCTCAGGGTTGTCCACAGTCACAGTCGTATGATGAGTTTTGGTTTCAGCTTCCTAAGCTTCTCTTGAATCTTGTATTCAGATGACAAGATGCGTCTGCTGAGTCTCAGCTTTTGATACTGTGCCTCAGACAACCCAAGCCTCTCTCGGAGTCAGATGACCTCATCGATGGGCACCTTACCTTGCTCTTTCTTCTCCATGACGAGTCATCCCAACCTTGGAAATGTGCTGACTGACATTGCACTCAAGGTGGATGAGCAGTTGGCACAACTGAGGAGGGGGTGCACTTCTGCTCATGAGCCCAATGCCTTGTAGGTTCAAGGTTTGGCTTGGCTGTCTCATTTCTGACTTCTGAGGTGACTTGTGTATCTGACTTGTTGGGTTCTCAGCTTCTCAGTGCTTGAGTAGAATACCAAAGCTCATCCATTTTTGGAGAGAGGAAGTCTTCACATATTGCATCATCAGAGCTTGCCTCCTCTTCTTGGGTTTGAAAAGCAAAATCGTCCCTACATTCAGAAAATGTTTCATCAAGTAGACATCAAGTAGAGCAGCAGCACCCTCATACCAGAAATTCCTATTTCTGTCTTTTCCTTAAAGCACTTGCATATTCTTTCGATACTTCTCTGTGACGTCCTCCAGGTCTTGCAGAACTTGCAAAAAAACGAGTCTTGCAGACTCAGGGGCCAGGGGTTGTGCTTTTGAGACAAATGTTCTTCTATAATCTTCGTTCTCTGTGCACAGCCAAACCACTGGATGGATGTGGACCAAATTTGACATGAAGCCCTTTTTTCACCCAGGGAAGGTCAGAGCAGGGTCAAATTTGACCTCAGGGGTCAATTGAGGTGGGGTATTAAGGTCAAAATGCCAAAATGAAGTTATCACGATGGCCATTTTGAGGCAGAAAAAGGTATGATGTTCACGAAAATGAAAGCATCTTGGCCGAAATTTTTGGTCAACTTGGCCAACTGTATGAGGCAAGAGGCTACAACGGCTCTGTGCTTCCAGCTTTAGGCCATGGGCAATGAGGCAGCGTTGTCCAGATTCAACGCTGGCAGGACAATACGACCTTCAGTTGCCTGTCGAAAGCAATCAGTGATGAAAATTTGAAAGTTCGACTCCGTGCCTACTCCTTGACGCTGCAAAAGAGGAGAGGCAATTTGGCAAAAGATGTGACGCTTGTTTGCAGGTCGACTGAGTCCCAATTTCCCATATCATTGCTATGTACAACGGCAGGCGACCACTTGAGAGGAATCTACTCAGCACAGGGGCTGATAGAATGTACTTTCAGAGCAAAAATACCCTTTCCAAAGTTTAGACCAACACATGCAGGGAATGCCACCATCAGAGAATCACAAATTTGTTTAGGTCAAATACAAGGTTAGGTCAGATCCAATTAGATCCAAGGCAATGCGAAGAACATTGCAAAAACTACTTGCATCCTTCACAATTACGACCAAAACAGACTCACCAAAGCCATTCATTTAACGAGTAAGTTAAAAACTATGAGCCTGAAAAGCTCTCACTCGAATACACCCCGTTGCGATGTTCCTATTGTTTTTGCTGAGTCTCAAAGAGTTCTTTGATATAGATATTGTAGCGCACTAGACGTGCTTCGGGTAAATGTCATCATGAAGTGACTTCATCTTGTTCGGCAATAGTGCAGTAACATGCTAATTTTTTTAAAGTCATTACTGACGTTGAACGTAAGAATTTCCTGTCGTAACTCCATCGACAGCTGACTCAGGCCCACGCCTTGTCCTTACTGTTTTGCCATCATGCGTCCTTTCTCTTCTCTCTGGCCTTACAATACTGTGCACTAGACGTCTAGACTAGTTCGAAAATGTCAAGTTTAGGTTTTAGGGGTGGGAAATTTGCATTAGGCGCTGTTTTTATTGGCGCAAGTTTCATTTTTGGAAAACCTGCTTGATGCGAAATTCTTGTCTTACTGTACCTTTTTTTTTCGAAAGATCCGAAAGTGTAAAATCGCTTCACTGGAGTAATTTTACTTCTCTTCTTCTTTAACCTTGAGCAGGGCCAGTTGACAGGGAAGAAAAGTCGCCAAAACAGAGCAAAAGTTGACGACTACCAGTATATCAACTTTTCATTGTTATAGGCATTTGGGGGCTTTTCATGAAGAGTTAGAAGCTAGGGTTCTGTGGAAGGTTTTTCAGGCAAGATCTAAGTACACACATTTTTCCGTTTAGGCCAAGAGACCCTTGCCAGAAGGTCAAATGCATATGTGACCAGGTCACAGCCCTTCAGGGCTATCTGGAGAGATTCCAGTAGGCTCAATTGGCGTATTAGTGTCCGCTAGAGGTCGCTCCAGACCAACTAAGCTGAATTTTCTGTGCGCAACATGAGTCATATTGTATGTATCTCATCAGTGGTGCCAACACTGCCTGACTGTCTAAGCAAAGCATCTCGCAATATGATACTAAGAGCGTCACTTAAAATTCAGAATTAAATTAGTAAAGCTAGTACCATAGATTTTTTAGTTCATCTCACTGCTTGTCTTCCTGACTGCGTTCACATTGCTGCTCGAGTCACCTCTCATGATGCTGCTCACATTGCCATTTGTGTCACCACTCACATGAGTCCCGCTCATATCACTGCTTGTCTCACCAGTCACCAGCTGGGCAATGTTTCTGGGTCGCTCCTTTGTCTCGGCGATGTACTTAAGAGCTGTAAACTCGTGCACCCATGCAACATGACACTTCAGCTTAACTGTCTTGGCACTATTTTAGGCTGCTTTGGTGGCAATGGCATGTGTAAGCCTCCAGATTCTCTACTCTGAGCTCCATGACAATTTCTTTGCCAATTTCTGCAAGCATGTGGCACCTGTCTACACTCTTGCCGTATCCACTAGTTTCGAGGGGATGTAGAAGAAATCCCAGTCATCATGCAGATCTGGAAGACACTGCGGGAGTTGGTGGAGGTGAGCCATTATTCTCGAAGCGAAGCTCAGAAATGAGACATTTTTCCACGATATCGGATCAAAGTTGTGTACTGTAACAAGGTTTACTACTTATATATTTGACTGCAAATGAGTGGTGTACTGAAGATGGAAATGGACAACTGGAAGTGCTGGTGTTGAAAGAGGACAATATGTCATATCAATTTGAGATAAAAGTGCAGGTAGAAAATGGCCCTTAGGAAGAAAATGGGTTTTAGTAAAATCTTGATGTTTTGGCCAAAGGCCCCAAATCCTGGCCAAAAAATTTTATTTTCCCAAAAAGTACCTTATCGAAGTAGCCTACTGGGCAGTGCAGGACAGTGCTATATCAACATGCGGAAGGAGTCTCGCCCATTCACGCAATCTTTCTCTTCTTCGAGACTCCTTCGTCTGAGTCATTTTTTCTTTCCTGCTTTTCTCCATCCCTGCGTTCGAACTTGATTCCAAGTGCCTTCTCACAGCTTCCACAAGGTTGAAGAATCATGCACATATTTGAAGCTGTCGACTGAGGTCATTTGCACCTACGCCCTCTTCTTGCTACTACTAGTACCTTCAGTACATGCATGCACATCATGCTCTTCTTTGATGACGACTGCAAAGTTGTCAATCAGAGCTCTACGCTCGGTGTAGCGGTGTTCAGTTGCATGTTCGTTCGTGCGCCACCCTCCCATTACAGGTACAAGGACAACATCCTTCTCAAGTTTCACAGCTTCATCGTTTCGGTCCAGCATGCGTTGAGATGCAGACGTACGTACGATGCTGTTGTTTGACGTTTCTGCTCTTGAAGAGGAGGCCAAGTGTATCTATTACGTGACGCCTCATACGAAGGTTGCAGCAGAAGCATAAAGACGAGGAAAGGAAGTCAAGAGAAGCAGACAGGTTGGCAACAGCGAACAGGAGCGCGCGCGCTCAGATGCACTACGCCAGCAACAACAGCAGCGACAGCAACAGACAAAGCTTTTGTCCCAAGCTTTCTTCTGCCAGCCAATGGCTGACCCGTCCGCGTGTCACGTGATCGGACCTTCGCCAACCAGATTCTGCCAAGAAGAACTACTGGAAAGGCAGCGTTTGCTGTGTCCAGCCTGTTCGGGACGAAGTCCAATGACTCGAATGACGTCGACAAAGACTTCTCAGGAGGCGAGGAGCATCGCAGAACGTTCGCATTGCATCAGCTGGGGTCTCTGCGACAACGACTGCTTCGCCAATGACATCTTGTATGAACATGTCCAAGTCCTTGTTCGTGTGTATGGACAGATCGATTGCGCTGCTATTACCAGGCGAGCGCGCTCGCCCGCCCGCTCTTAGCTCGCGTAGCCCAAGCCAGGGAGGAACATCGACATCGACGACGCCACACACAAAAAGATCGAGGAAAGGAGGCTTCGCTCCCTCCCCTCCGCTCTCGTCCCATCAGCTGATTCCCCCTAGTCTCAACTGTCAAATCCTGAGTCCATTTTTAGGTCCTCCCTCCATCTTTGCCTTCATCAGAAGAATCGCGCATCTCCACACATCGAGTCGACTCCATTGAAGGAACCCCAGGCTGTGATAGAACCCCCCAAATCGACCTTACTCGGCCTCAGTGGAGACGAACAAAGACAGGCCGCCGCAGCAGCAGCAGAGACGTCAGGTACCCAGCCAAAAAGACCAAGTGGCCATTATTACGCAGCTAGCCTAAAGCAACGACGACGCCACAAGCTTGAAGCGGACTCAACGTCAAACACCCGCAACACCCTGTTTGTGTCACATTATCCCAGTCACTTCACCTCTCGTCGTCCTTGACGAGAGAAAAAAAATCGCCCTATCCCAGCAGAAGAAAGTAGGAACTTTCCCTCCTTCTTCCAGTTATCCACCGAGTGCCTCTCCTTTCTGCTCGCTTGTGCTTTCTAAGCCAACACTACGTACTTATCTTGCTTCCTGTACGCGGCGTCCTCCTACTGTCACAATGTTCAGCAACTTGGCCAGCTACATCTTCGGAAGAGTCGGGGATGAGGAAGCCGAGGATAGCGGCCCCGCTGCAACTCCCCAGCCGCTAATCATCACCTCGTCGTCCGATGTGGCCGCGCCTCAACCAGCTATGGCGGTGCAGGTCTCGCCGCAGTCGTCCGAGGACGACGAAGACTGGGTGCTGGTGGGCGGCGGCGCCCGTGCACCGGCCCTCGGATCACTCAATGAGCCGCTGCCTCGGCCTCCACTCGGTTCCACCGGATCATCGGCGTCGCCCAGCGAGAGCGGGGAGATGGAAGAGGAAGCAGTAGAGGACGGGAACGACGAGGACGAAGGCGAAGGCGAGGAGAAGGAGAAGGATGACGAGCAACCACCCGCCCCCATCTCCGGACCGCCTCCTCGAGGTAGGTCAGGCGGATTTAGTCGCCGCATGGTGGCGGCTGCTTATCCACACTGCTGCAACTCGGTGGCGGCCGCTGCACTCCCACAACTTAAGGCCCTACGATCCGCTCAGACTTCCAAGCACAGGCGTGAAGGCGTCGGAAACACTGCCAAGGCCGCGGAGAAGAGAAATAAGGCTGTGAAGAACAACCGGGGGACGCGCACCTCCAAGAGAGCGCACGCCGCCCGCTCAAACCTAGCCCTGAAAGCCGCCGGCGGTTTCAACCTGAAGCAATGTTGACTCACTGGCCCATGCAGTTTGGATACAACCCGTGTAAGCTAACAAGTCGGCTTATAAATTCACTTTGTAGTTATCTGTATGTAGGGTGGCAGCTTTGTTATGTGGCCATAAGGTACTGTATGTATGTATATACGAGAGTATGATCTCTCAGCTTACTCCTGGCGTGAATGGTTTAGATTCCGGAGCACTTGAAAATACGAACATGGAAGCCTATGTTATAAAATAGTTCGTGTCTTAGAAAAATCATAAAAATAACATAAGACGAAAAGTACAAAAAATGCTAATAACTATGAGCCGCGCACATACGTGGGCACAACCCTGGAAACCACGTCTTCATTCACTTGGCAAGCACACAATTGACTATGGACCCCCGTAGTTCGAAAAGACTGCGACTGTGAGAGAAATAAACTTGCATGAATGAACCCGGTGAACAAGACCATCGACTCGATCATTGGCGTCACTTCGATATCAGTTGTATTTATCTCCCAGAATCCAAATGTTCTAGAACAGAGAGAAAGTTTCGACAGAGTAGCTCCGCTCATTCTAATTACTTAAAAGGCACGATGCCAAAACAGAAAGATCAGCACAGCAACGCTGAGAAGGACTTTTTGAAGAGATTTCACATTAACAAAAATGCTCATTTCCTTCTGGTGGTTGCTGAACGTTCAGGCCTTTTCCACGAGACTACAAAGGCATGCAAAAAATGATGGCACTGATTAGACAAACATAATAACTATTTCACAGCATTTTCTTAAAAGTACTTGAATTCTCTGTGCTTCTTGGATACTTGTACGTCATTAACTTGCATCGACGACAACGAGCAACTGTAGCGCATGGCCACGTCGACGCAGAAATCCCGAGAAACAGAAATAGAGAATGGAAATGCCACATATGAAAATACTGACAAATACGAGCTTAAAGAGTTTGAGTGCTTTGTTGCTTGTTGTTGTTCTCAGTGGAAGATCGGTGGTCTTCCTGACGGACCAGCCGGAGGATTGAAGCCGTGATGTGCCTGCAAGATGATGCAACAGTTGTGTCACACTGCACGATGTACGTGACGAGTAAGTGAACAGGGTTGGCTTTTTAAGTCGACCACAGGAGAACAGCAAGACTCTTTGGCGCATGATGACCAGGTTTCTTTCTTCTGAAAAGCGTACTTACAAACGTTTAAAGGTAACGCTGAGATGAAGAACGTTCATGATTACAAAAAGATACTAAACGCATACGACCTCGCTCGGTCTCGACTACGGTTGCGAGCTGCGAGCCTGCTACAGCGATCGATTGTAACAGCCAACCCTGTACAAGCACATGAGCTATGATGAGTCATACGAAGTAGGGACTGCACAAGCTGTAGCCCTCTGGCGCATGATCCTCCCCCCTTCCTCGTCATGTGCTTACACCATAATGTGGTCAATGCTTCCATACCTGGACTTCCACGTGAAGGTAGAAGGAGATTTTTCCATCGCTGCCCTTTCCAATAAGGGCTCTGCACACATCTTCTGCCACGACAAAGTCTTCGTCTTTCTCGTCGCCACCAGCGTTGTCGTCAATTGGTCTCACAGCGATCGTCTCGCAGATCTTCCGACCGTGGGGTTCGCAAAATTCTTTGTGGCTGCGACTCACGGTCACGCAACAGCGAAAGGCGGCGCTCTCCTCGCCCGAGAGATCCATGACAGCGCCCACGCGCAGGAGGCGCCCACCGCTCCTACCGACAGCCGCCTCCACTCTGCAGTGCACGAAGCAGTGCCTGCCCTCAAATGACACAGTGAGTGGTCGGCCAAGTGACCCCTCGCCGGTAAGCGTGACGCCCTTTGGGCTGGGGAAGATGCGCCCATCGAGAGCGCATCCGGCCTCTTCTATGTGGCGGGGTAGGCGTAGCAGGAGCATCTCTTGCGCGCAGAAAATGCAGCTCACGGAGCGAAAGCGGCACGATGCTTGATGACGATCGACGTCGGCCAACCTGCACTTGTGGTCACAGCCGATCACGTCGTACTTACAGGGGTGGAGCAGCACGAAGGAGACGATCTTTTTGAGCAGGTGTGAGCTGCTGTCCCTGGGCAACGGCGCGCGGCACGTCGGACATAGCGTGAGCCGTGGTCGGCAATCGCCGCACACGGTGTGGCCGCGAGGACAGGTCTGAGGGTCGCGCGGTAATACCAGGCACACGGGGCACGTGACGTCTTCCGCCAAATTCTGGAGGGCGTCGTTTTGGGTCGCCTCCCGTCGCCGATAGTCGGCCGCCTCGAGCCGCAGCCGAGCATTCTCTTTCTGCAGGTCGGACTCCCTTTTCCTGCAAGCTGCCAGGTCCGCTCTCATGGCACGCAACGCCGCACGAGTCGCTTCAAGATCTTCCAGCTCCGCCTCTTCCTCGTCGACCTGTCCGGGCGCCGTGTCGTCCTTCCCCAGGTCCACCAACTCTGCGTCGGTCGCGTCATCTAATCGGATGACTGGCGAGACCGGCGACGCTGGACAAGAAGCGGCCCTCGCCGCCCTCGACGTCTCCGGAGAGACCCTCCCTGCAGCGAGCAGCAACACCTCGATGTTCTTTCCACCACGCCGAGGCCTCCTGTGCCTGCCTTTCACTTTGTCCTCCTCTTCCTCTTCCTCGTCGTTTTCCTCTTCTTCTTCATCTTCTTCCTCTTCCTCGTCGTCCTCGTCATCGTCCTCAGCCTCGAGCACGGTGCGCCAGCGCTTCCTGAATCTCCCCTGTCCGGCCGTGACGTTTGTCGGTGGGTGGTGCCTCTTCTTGAACGGCTGCTGGCTCCGCAGTGCCGACGTGGTCGACCTGGTCATCATGGAGGACGCGACTGCCGACGAGGCACGCGTCCCGAATGACTTCTTCCCGCTGGACATGTTTGCGATCCGGACGAAGGTCTTCTCCACCGCCCAGTCCAGTCGCCGGCTCCTTCCTTCCTCCTTGATCGTGTCGCTCGTCTCCTGTTCTTAACCTCACCCTCGTCCTCGTTTCTCTTTTCTTCGCTTTGCTTTGCACTTACTTCGCCTGCTTCTTCTTTCTCTCTCTTCTCTCCAGTCTTTACGCGCTCCCCCCAGTCGGCCTCGCCTGCCTCTAGCCTGTCCGCCTTTCCCGTGCTGCCACCGCCCCACTCCGCAGACTACTTGGGATTGACGAACGAAGCCTCGGCTGCCCGAGCGAAGCCCGTGAAGCCTGCGGCACCAAGCCAGGCAGAGGGGGTCGTGCAGCTGCTGCTCAGGATGGCAGAGACGGGGAATTGGCTGTACATGACAACATTGACTGCATAAGGGCAGCTCAATAGCGCGTTGTGATGGATCCCAAGCTCATGGTGACCTGCGTTCATCTGCCCAAGAGGATGTCCACGACGACTGTCCATAGGTGTTCTCCAGATGAACAAGGGTAGTCCAAATGTTAAGCTCCAAAGTCGTGCCTCGGCTTTCAGGAGTCTGCGCCTTAATAAATAGACAATGTTTACACTTTCTTCCCCACTTTCTTCTGAAAACTGCTGCGCAGTACCAATGAGAAGTGGCATTTGTCGCCATCTGACGTGCGGAAAAGAAACTGGCATTGTGGAAACGTGCTCTCAGCTTGAGCTACAAAGGCATTGTCTATTACTGCGAAACTCTCTGTATATCACTGCAAAACATCACTCTTCGTGATCGGATTTCATATGCGCTAAAAAATGACTGCGAAAAAAACCTGTGAGTGACAACATTTCCAGCAAGAGTGGGAACTTGAGGTGGATCAGTCAGCTTTCTGCTGTTGTCATCTTTACCCACAGCTGAAAAGTCTTCGCCACCTCCTCTCTATTGATCTCTTTGTACCTCTCTATGCCTTCTTTCCCCCCTGTCGCCCGAGCTAGCCTTGTTCACGGTGTTTCCCCTGCTCTGCTCCTCTGAGTCTGACGGAACCTTTGCACTTTTGCAGAAAAGCGGCCGGCCCAGACACCAGGGGACAGGATCGAAACAGGCAAAATAGTCGCCCAATGTCAAGCCACCCGCTGCACAGACCCTCGGGCTTGAGCTTGACTCGGTAGCCGCTCGTGGGGTCGAGGATGGCGAAATTCATCGTGACCCACGAAAATCGCCAGCAGCCACGACTTCGGAACAAGAGGTGGCAAGTCTCTCTCTTGCCATAAATGCACCAATAATAGTTATAATAATAGGTTACATTCATAATAGTTTACATTCATATGTGGAGAGAATAACAATGAAAGTATACATGTGCGCTGTTTCCCGAATAACCTGTCCGGTTGAGGCCACGTAATAAACCTCGACGAGCTTCTTTTATGTCGTGAGTCAGACTGGCCAAAAAAAAGTTCCGTCACCTTGTGCATGATCACAGAGGCAGAAGAGAGAGAGAGAGAAAGACCGTATAAAATACTTTGGTCGATGGCGCAAACTCAGCGTTGTCGTCGTCGGCGGCGGCAGCGGCAGCGGCGGCAGCGGCGGCGGCGGCGATGGCGGCCACGTCGGTCGCGTCGACGCCCACAGCCGCCGACCCGTGTGCACACTCTAGGGAATGAAATTTGTTTGCTCTTCTGCACCATCCTCTAGGACACTGATCTCATTATGCTGACATACGTAACGTACACGCCTGATTCGGTGGCAATTTCAATCACGTCTCCCACGCTCTACAAGTTGGACACGTCATGGCATCCCACAAGACGAGGGGAGGGGAAACCGACACCACCTATGACATCCTTGAGACTCACACATATAGCTCCATTAATCTGCAACGTTCTTACAGACACGGCCCCCCCACGGGTGCCACTGCTGCACCCGTTGGCCCTTGGCATTAAACATTAAAGGATGAAGTTTCGTCTGCTGCAAGCTTAGCCTGAGAGAGAGCGAAACAGACAGAGAACGTATGGACCTGCTGGCCGCAGTACACATTGCACTACTTAGTCCTGCCTGCATAAGGAGACAGAGAGCATAAAGAGCGCAATGAGCTGCACGGTGCATCATAGATAAGGAGAGTACAAAGCTTGCACTCGTCCGTTGTATCGACTGCATTGCCGACAGTGACTCGACGTCTCGTCTTACAAAGTTTACAATTACGTAGACCCCGTGGCTTGTCTTGCTTCTTCACGCATTTCGTTTGTCTCCTACGACAGTACAAATATACAGTGTAAACACGCTATGAGCAGTAACCTACCACATCGGAGATCTTCCTCAGTTGCTTCTTATTTGTATGTACTCGAAAGAACAGCTTGCATTTGCCTCAGACGGGGGAACGAGAGAAAGAGAAAGAAAGACAGGCATTTCAGGCCCATCTCATCCGTCATGGGCCTAGAGAAGGAGAGAAAGAAGAGAGAGTCTCCTCCTTTCGCTCGCTCGCATGTTCTCTCTCTCTCTCAACGGCGAATCGCCGGCCCGCCGGCAGTCAGGCCTCCTCCTCTGCTCTCCAGTCCCTCTCCACCTTCCCCTTCTCTTTCTGCGATGCAACTCTCCGCCCGCCCGCTCGCCGGCGGCGGCGGCGGCGGCTGCGACGACGTCGTCGACGACGACGGCGGCGGCGGCGGATACAACGGCCGCTGCTATTTTACCGCAGCCGTCGCTTCTCAAGGTCAAGGGCGAGGCAGACGATCAGGGTCAGAGGGCCTGCCTGCCTCGTCTGCATGTCTAGTCGTTGCCGCGGCCGGTGCGGTGGCTTCATCCGCCTCCTCAGTCTTCACCCGCCGCCTCCGCCATCCACCATTAGCGAGCGAGCGAGAGCGAGAGAGCGAGAGAGAGCGAGAGCAGAGTTTAATGTGGGCCTTAACGCCGCAGCAGGCACAAACAGGCCTGGCAACTGAGTTACAGTTGCGTAAGGGCGGCACAGTCGTCCGAAGTTGATAACCCCGAACCCAGTCTTGCCAAGAGGATGATGATAGACTATCCTGCCATGCTGGCCTCCAGGGCAAGAGCAAAGCCGCTCACAGACTAGTGCAGATCTTCCAAGAGTGGAGAGAAAGAAAGACCTCTTAAGTCTAATGTGACTGAAGGAGTAAAGTGCTTCTTTCGTGTCTCTGATACATTTGGGAGAAGATAAAGACAGAACATGAACAAGCACCTGACATTCATTCATCAGAGAGAAAGAGAGAAGATCTTGGCAGCATCAAGACCTGTCCTTATTCTTGGTCTCACTTTCCCCCTTCCCCAGACACAAAAGCGCCGAAGAGTGACTGGGGAAGAGCTTGACAGGGAACGACGGCAGCCTCGGCTTGACGTTGCTTCGGCTGGTGCGTGGAGAAAAAAGTGTATGAGGCCTCCTCCCTCAGTGTCGAGCATGCGTGCCAGGTCTCCGCCTCCCCGTGGGTGGGTCGGGCCTCGGTAATCGATTTTTTTCGCTTTTCTACTGCTGTTGCAGTCGTGGCCCACAGAGAGGAAAGTCTTCCTCGCGTGTATGTACACGACGGAGGACGGTGGGTGTGGGGGCAACAGCGCCGAGGTTTTGCTCGCCTCCATAAGTTGATCCAGTCCCCTGTTCCAGACATATATGTCTGGAAAGAAAAAAAACCCGACCTCGATCAGCGTGCGCATGCGCGCTGACGCTGGCAGGCAGACACCCACTGAGAAAAAGGAGGACCCGCGGGATAAATTGAGGTCTTGGGGAGGGAGAAAAAGGACACAGAGGAGTCTTAGGCCTCCTCAGGGAAAGACGTGTGTGCGACCGAGGTGCCTTCTAAGTCGTCCGTAGCACCGGAAGAGTCTGGCGCGAATCCTAGTGGCTTTTAGACATGAGGTCATCCACAGAAGAATGAATGAAAGCAGTCAGGTGTCCCCGAGGCTCTTGATCACCGCTGTTTCTGTCACTGACAAGTGACTGTGAAAAGTGAAACGACCAAAGCAACTTGGTGTCAGTGAACATTTCACAACGTTATACAAATTCGCGAGTTTCTCTAGAGTGGAGAGAAAATGACGTTTCAACCATGTTGGGACAAGAAGAGAGGAGGGCTTTCTCCTGCATTACTCGTACTGCATCTATAGGAGACGTCTACTGCCGCTATCCGGTGCTGCACAGTGGCGCCTGCTTCAAGTTCAAGGACAAGGTAAAACTCAGTTGGTTCGCAAACCCCTAAATGTCAGAGCAGGCAGAGGGCAAACGGTGCTCGTAAAGATCATTACCGTCATTTTTAGAGTAAATGTGGCTCAATGGATTTAAATTTTACTTTCATTCTACAGTGAAAAGAGAGCAAAATGCCGGCTGCCGCCCGTCACGAGAATGCAGTAGCAGCAGCGGCTGCGGCGGGAACGGCAACGGCTGTGGCAACGACGGCGGCAACGACGGCGGCAACGACGGCGGCTGAGGACGTGGCAGCCTCACACGAAATGCAGCAGCATGGTATTGAAGAGCAGGCCTGAAAGCCCGAGCCGGTTCGCTGCTGCTGCTGTTGCTGCTGCTGTTGCTACTGCTACTGCTGCTGCTGCTGCTGCTGCTGCTGTCTCAATCGATGCGGGCAAGGCCCAGCCCAAGTAGTAGGCCTATCCAAGAAGAAAGAAAGAGAACTCGGGCTGTACGTGTAGGCCTACTTGGCCTTGTCTCGAATAAAAGGTTATGGCGGAGGTGGCAGCGAGGCAGAAGAAGGCCGGCCATAGGCCTACTCCTCAAGGTCAGTGTTGGCAGCAGAGGCTGCACACGCATTCACGTACGTTTAGACATCTTACGTATAGGTATATACATACACACAAACTAAGTATGAGTACATGACGTATGTAGAAGAAACGACATACGCCAGAGTGAGCGTGCGATTGAGAGGGCGAAAAAGAAGGCAGCAGGTCGAACCGACGGCTGTGGCCTCATCACCATACTTTACTGCTTCTTCTACGGTAGCTGCAAACATCCTGCGGCGGAGGACAAAGGTCGGCCGCAGCGGCTGCACTGGCGATGTTGGTGAGCCTCCTCTTGACGTAGGTAAGTAAAAGTGGAAGTAAGGGAAAAGGAGGCCTTACTGCTGCTGCCAGTGTTTGGGCGGTGGCGGAAAATGGGCTTGGGTAGGCCTGCCCTCACCCGCACTGAAACTCCCACGCACAACACAACAGTTGTTCCCTCCCTCCTCTCAGTTTAATGGAATGCAATGAATTAGAGGCGGGTATTGTTACAACTTTGTATAGACAGAACAAAATAGCGAGATTTCCCTCCCCAAGTTCTCGAACCGTCTATTCCCCGGCCATCTCCCGTTGGCCTCGTCCTGGAGTGCGAAGCCTTTCCTTTCTACGCAGCTGACTGAATTCGCCGCCGCCACCGCCGACGATTTGAGGGGGCCAGAAAGAGCTAGAGAGAAGAGGAGGCATGAGTCAAGATTCTTCCACGACGCACTTACACCACTAAAGTTTGCTGAGGACAAAGAAAATTTTGCAGAAGAGAGCTGAGTGCAATTTCTCTTGGCAGTGTGGTTAGCTGGTTGTGTGTTCTTGAGCGACAACTGGCTACATTCACTGCCGACTGAAGCGTGCTCCATTCGCCGATGGTCATGAAGACGGCCGTGACATTGAACATTTATGTAAGTCTGGAATTCCCCCGGTCATCGCAGTGCAGTGCAGTGCAGTAGAGTGCCGTGCGGTGCGTGGGCTGGAATTCCCAGAAGCTCAGTCGGAGACCCTGGCATTTCCTGTCCCACTGAAACATTTCATTGATCGATGGGGCTCTCTGCATTGGGTTCAATGTAGATTTAATTTAGTTTTCGGTCAGTTGCCACGTCATCTTCTTCAACGCACACAGCACTTTCCGCCCACCCACCCGGTGGAGTTATTGCTCATCCCAGACCGATCTTCACTCCTTGTACCATATTGAAAGATGGTGACATCCCCCCCCCCTCCTGATATTCTAGTACACGTCTGCGCTTGAAGCCACATAAGACTGTCTAATAGAGAAGGGTATGGACCCGTGAGCTTTAAGATCTAAGGGCTTCCTCCTCGATGTATCTTCCCAATTTTGCTTGTTTCTTGTGTGCCTGCGCTCTAAAGTCTCCCAGAATCTTCTATAAACATCAGTAGCCAGTGCATACATGTAGGATTAATTGTTCCTTTTGCACTTCAACTTGGCCAGGGTTGTATGATGCAGTCGCTTCCCACTGATCCGCAACAGCAGCAGCAGCTTTTTAGGCAGGTCCCAAGAAGAGTGAGAGAGAGAAATGTATCCTTGCAGATGGGCCTAACTCACTGTTCCTTTCATTCCCTTGGCGACAGCGCTCATTTGGTATTTGGCTTTTTTATTCTTTAGAGGAAAATTGTGCTAGAAAGGTAACTCGATGCTCAAGCACTTGTACGTACTACTTATTATGACAGCTTGCACTGCTGACGTATGTAGGTGATTAGGCAGTAATACTCTCTTTATGAGTCATTGAGGACCACCTGCATGCCGCAGTCCTGGTCCATCCGGACACTGGGGTCAGTCAATGCGCGATGCACGAGTGTGATCCTGTGTGGGACGTCCAGTCACAGAAAGGCGACATCAGAAAAGCAGATGTTTCTGTCGACCTTTAACTAGCGTGTCTTTGTCCGTACTTGCAGTGCAGTTTGACGGAGGATTTTTGGTGCGTTTATACGACCAGATTTTCGTCTCGCGAGTGTGCGTACTCGTAAAAGAATGGGAGAGGGAGAGAGAGAGAGAGACTGTGTTGCACTTGTGTATTGCTCAGATCCAGCTGATTTTCTGACTTTGGAGCAGGTAGAAGGCATAGTAACTGGCAAGTACAAGCTATCGTACTTACATGAAGCCGCGGAAATCTGCGTGCGGTCTGGTCTCAACACATTGTAAATGTTCCTTCATGTAGGAAGACCTGATGACGATGTGTGGACCTGTAGTTGAGCGCCTGGTGCGGGCTCAAAGAGCTTAGGAGATTCAAGATCCAGATTCATTACAGCACGTCAAAATCTTACACACATTTTCCGTAGTTGATGACTTTGCATTCACCCTTTTTTTGAACGGCTGCTACGACTACTTATGTTGTTGTAAGACTATTCTAGACACAGGTGTTTCGATCTGCATTTACTTACCATGGCCTGTAAAAATACTGACAAAGAACTTCACGGTCGATCTTAATATGTAAGGCTTTCTACCTGACAACTAACCTGCCGCTCCTTTGCCATTGCTATCCAAAGTAGGCTTTTAAAGTGGACATTGGTTATTTGCTTTCCTATGATTTATGGACAGCCTTAATGACCCACGGAGTGCCTCGTCTGGGGCGGGGTCGACAAACCACCGACACTCGAGCTGGAACCAGACTCAAAAGCTGTAGCTTTGCAAGGCTTTGAAGAATTTAGCCGTTGGCACCCGCCCGAGCTAGCAGTCGTAGCTTTGGCATAAGTGAGGTCAACGCATGACCTTTCTTTTTTATTAATCAGAGCTTCCCTCAAAGCATCTGCACACACAAATTTATGCTACTGCTCTTACCTACAAAGTAATGGAGCGAGCCAAGTTGTTACAGAACAACGCGTAGGCCCAATCCCACTTGGTTAGCAACAAGGAGGCAATAGCAGGCCGGGAGGCATTTTTTTTTGGTGTGTGTCTGATCGTGAAGTGCGTGTGTTCGGATAAGAAGGAGCCGTATTCTTACTGCTGCACCTTAGGCCACGGCGCCGCACGCTCTCACAGCTCGTCGCGGGACGTACGGTGCGACCGTGATTCTCAGGCTGTTGTTGGATTGCATCTGCTGCTCCATCATACTGGGCAGACTCAGGTAGTAATAGGCGGTATAAAAGATGGCGCACACATAGAGGGGGAAAGAGAAAAAGAGAACTATAAACGTTCCATTAACTCTTCATGCATCTGTACTGCGAAGTTTATGCTCCCGCGCTTAATTATCCTAGGTTAAGACTTCAAGCACCGTACAACTCAGTCTCTCGATTTTAAAGGGAAGGCACTTTTATGGTGCGGAGAGCCATTTCTGGTCAGTAGTGTGTAGAGATGTCCAAACGGTGCGAAAAGCACCATCTAGTGACGGATGTTTTAATTTCATACAAAAATAAAGCTACGGCGACAAAGTAGGAAGGTCTTCTTTTTCTGGAAAGAGTACGTTTCTCTAAAGTTTGAGGCAACTCAAAAAGATTAAGCTGGTGTCGCCTATAGAGGGTAATTTTTGCATATTTTGTACATCTCCAGCAACAATGCAATGGAGTACGAACAGTACGTGATGTCCGTCGTGCCTTGAAATACCCAATTGATGGACATGAAGACGATTTTACGGTGGCGTTCAGAACACAGGGGTAGAGCTTCCTTGGTGTTATCGAAGGAGCTTTATTTCTGTGGTTCATAGGCCATCGCAGAACCATCGGCGGTCAACAGAGCGGGGTTCGAGGGGCTCGGAGTCATGGGCAATGATGGGCAACACCGATGACCCAATGTGCCAAAAGCGTGCAAGACTGGCTACGACAATTGGCACGCAACAGCAAGTTATTGGAAGTTGTATCATTCGATGTATATATAATTATGGTTGTGCCATTCCAACGTGCAATGAGTTCATCGTTGTTCTCCACATACGCGGACTTGATATTGTGTGTGTGTTGCTGTAATGTGCCAACATGTATGTGTGCAGCAGGGACTGGTCTGCTATTTGGATATGACTTTTTACAATGGTCACGTTAACTCAAGAAATACACGGATCCGAGTTTCAGAATCCAATTATTCGCCAGAATTCTTCTAATGTTCGTACATGGTACGAGAGTAATGTATGTGAGCTGCCTGCCTGCCTGCCTGCCTGCCTGTCTGCCTGTCTAGGCCTACCTAGGCCTGCCTTCTCAGTACTTACAATGGAACGAGCTTAATCGTGCATGCTCGGGACCAGGCGAAGTTGCGCGATTAAGCGAGTTGCATGATTAAGCGAGTTGCACGATTAAGCGAATTGCACTATGAACGGTGTTCCTCCCTATGTTCTGACAGTGTGTGCGTGTCTGCCTGCCCAAGAAGGCGTTAGTTCGTATGCGATGCAAATGAGGCGAGAACTCGAAATTAACTCGATCACGTCGCACCTTCCCGTTTGGGCAAACGCCTGGAAGTGCAAAAGAAAACAAAGAATGCTCTGGGTTGGAAATGTTTCGGTATAGGATTCTCAGTTCTTTTCCTCCAGTGTGACAGCACATTTACCGAGTCCTCATGATCATCTGCAGTCTGCTAGCTCTGCACGCCCGCTCACGCTCCTATGCCCGCAAGGCTAGGTGAGCGTACTCTAGTACTGCGTACACGTCGAGCTAATTCCCCAATCGTGGTAAACGATTGAGCGAGCATCACTGGACTGCGGCACCGCAAATGAGCTTTCCCCTGACCCAAGATTTTGTCCATGATGCTTCAGGTCGTTCATTTACCTTTTCTTCTTAATGTTTTTGCTGTCCCCGCAAGATTTGATCACGTATGTGGTCGGGAGAGACGCATCCCACATTAGGTTTGAGGCTACTCACGTGTGGCGCATAAACAGTAGAGTCACGTACGTACCCCTTTGACAAGAATGACGTTGTCCTCTCGAGGGGGGCGAGAAAAGGGGTCGGGGAGGATTCTCACGGACCGAATTTGCCCGTGCACGCAGATGAATCTGGCGCACCTTCGGTCTGGCGTCATACGTCATCTGTGCCACATGATGCGGAGCCGTCATTGAACTTGAGCAGACCATTTCTTACATATATGGGCTGCAGAGTCCGTCAGTTCAATTATGTCATTTACAAGCGGCACCGACATGAAGGAGCTGCTGTCAATGACTTCCAGAACCGTCTGGTGATTGCAGTCAATGCCAAAGGTGGCCAGACAACTTAAGGAGTTTTGCCTGTGAATGAGTTTTATCAATGTCACATTGTTCTCCTTGCACCTTTTGTGGTTCTGCAAGCACTTCTCCATGACACAATTTAGCTGACCACCCTGTGGAGTCAGACCTGAGCCGAGAGATTGCAGCAGAAATGAGTTACAGTAGCATGGAAGATAGATGAAAGTGTGCAGTGTTGCTGACAAATATGACGTGAAACTTCCGCTGTAGTGTTGATTTCTCTCGCCCCTTCCTCTCCCCCGTGACCTCAGCGCGCGCGTATCCCGATCCCGATTTGCTCAATCAGTCTCTGTCCGTCTGCATGGCTGAGATCCTCAGTGATCAGGAGATTGTGGACATCAAGAACGCTTTCAGTGAGGTGGACGCCGACCGCGACGGTATCATCGCCGCCAGCCAGCTGAGAGCCGTCCTCAAGCTTCTGGGAGAGAACCCTACGGACGCAGATCTCCAGGTACCACTCACGGGCTAGTCAAATAAGGAAGGCAAGCAGCAAATTGTAGAAAAAAAGGTTAGGTCAGGTTTATCAACAACAATCCTAATAATGGCTGTTTACTAGTTCCTTCCATCTCATGGAGTCAGCTCCGCTTGTCACTCCAGTACTACACACAGGGACACAAGAACAATGCATCCATCTTGTGGATTAGACACTATTGTTCAAGGGCATTATTACCTATGATTTATAGTAGGGCGTACGCATGTACCGTGCAATACACAATGTGCATACTGCGTGTGTTCCTGAATTTGATGAGTATTGACCTTCTGGCCCAGCCGAACAGGTTCACGTCATCAAGAACTATATGAAAAAGGTCGGGAAGGGCTACTTTTTACTTTATCATGAGAAAGCTTCGACGTCGTCCTCACTGTCAGCCTCAAAAGGTGCTGTCACGTGGTTTCAGGTGTGAGCCTCTGGCATCCGCCACGTGCTGCGGACTGTCCTTGGCCGCGTTGCAGAACGTGATGAGTCATCACGTACCAACGTTTCCAACTGCAGCTGTCACAGTGTCTGTGATACCATCGGATACAATTGTTCGCAGTGCCAGACTGCGTATTCTCAAAAGTCCAACCTAACATTTTCCCATTATCACCGAAATGACTAAAAAATATTTTGAAGTAAAACTTCGGCAAAATATGTAAAATCATTTTTTAAATTTCATATTTTAATTCTATTTTTTTATCTATATGACGCACTGGGCATTGACGATGTCAGTCCTGGACCCTTCGATTCTGTCGACTGCTTGTCAACTACAGGCAAATCCAACTTGTCATCGGTCTTGTTTTAGGGATGGACTCGAGCAAGGAAAAGTCGAGTTCGAGCAGAGCAGAGCCTGAAAAAGTTGGGTATGGCCGAGCCCGAGCCTGGCTCAGTCTTGCAGACGAGCCCACAGGTGCTATGAACTGGCAAGAGTTTGGCTTGACTTTGGGACAAGCGAGGTAAAAAGAAGGGGATGATTGATGCACATTTCAAACACAAGTAGAAGAGAGAAATTTATGCACATTTCCAGTGTGTGTAAAGGAAACACTCAAATAATTTGTTTCCATCACAAACTTGTATTGTGCATTTATGAATGTTTCCAATGGACACATTGGAAAAACTTTGAGAGCGTAAGATCACAGCTTTGTACGTTACGTCAGATTGGTGTGCATAGAGATGATCACGTTGGCGCTGTTGTCCCCCAGCCTGTTTCTCCTGTTAGAAATCACTTCTCCAGCAGTGGAGAATATGTACCCAGAAGGAACTGAGGCACCAAGGACAGAGAGGTATTTGGTGGCCATCTGGAAGAGGCTGGGAAACTTGCTTCCCCCTTCTTTCACCCACCAGTCTAGTGGGTCACTCTTCCTGTTCTCACACTTCAACTCAAAGTAGCTGTTAAGCATGTGCCTCACAGACTGAGGAGCATGCTGGGCAGAATGACTCTGCTGCATCTCCTCATCAAATGCATCCCACAGGCTGCTCTTGACCTTCTCCTTTAGAGATTAACACACTGTTACTATGGTGGTGCTGCTGGCTTGCTATAAGTAAGTTTCAGTGACTCCTCTTTCAGCACCAGGGTCATAGCATTCTTCTTATTCCCCCGTCTGAACCTTCTGTGTTTGAAGTCAGGGTCAAGCAGTGTGGCACAGGCAAGGGGTATGATCTCTTCCACCTTTTGAGGCTCTTAGCCAACTGTTGGAGTATTGTTAGTTGACAGATTGTGTAGCACCTTATGAGCTCTGACATTGTTGCTCTCATCAACATAGAAGGACATGAACAGCTTGGTGATTGGGATTATTTTGGAGGCCATGCTCCTCCCCAGAAAGCTCTATTGTCACATCATAGCAAGGTACCACCAGCTCCACAGCAATCTTCATGATGACCCACTTGTCAGAAACTTCTCGTCCACTTCAGGCTGTGCTATCAGCAGGGAGACAGTATCCTAAAGCTCAGGAGGCTGCCGGAGCATGTCATACATTGAGTTCCATGTGATCTTGACATCTCTGATGAGCTTCTTTGGCTGCTGGCGGCCCAGGCTCTTTTGAAAATCCAGAAATATGTCGTTTTGCCTTACTCTTGCACCTTGTCTGATTGACAATCTCTGATGCTTCCTTATGGATTCCAAGCTGGTGGTGGCCATGATGGCATCAGTTACTGCAAGATTCAAGGTATGTGCAAAGCAGGAAATGTGTTCCAGCTGCAGGTTCTGCACTGCTTTGATTATATTTGATGCATTGACAGTGACTGCACTAGCTGCAAGTCATATCACCAGTTTGTCATCAAGAATCTTCTTCCTTGGGGACTCTTGCTTGTAGAAATCAGTGTGCTTTGACCATGCATCACTGATTGTTGGCTGCTGCAGTGCTGCTTCGCCTGCCTCTTTCAGACTGACCTCATGAAATTTGTCAGAATGTCTCCACATTGCAGATGTGTTGCCCTTACAGCAGTGGTACTGCGTCTTGCACAGCTTGCCCCTGACTACCCATGATCCCACTTTTCAAAAGAGTCCCTAGATATTTAATTCGCTACTACTTCACATGCTTCTTGCCCATGTTCACTGGCAGCACCTCTCCCTCATTGCTCTTCCTGTTGATGCACAGAGTGCTGTTGCCATGTAGAAGAACCCTGCCTTGCTGGACTCTGCCTTGCTGTGTCTTGATGCTGACCCACTTATGAGCCACTTGTGGATGGCCCTGCTGCCATCATAAAGTCTTCGTCATCCATAGCATACCTCTTGGCCAAAACATGTCGTGTTGTTTTACTTTTTCCTGCTTGCTTATTTGCTGCAGCTGAGGTGCAGTTTGCTCCACATGGTCACAGTCAGCACAGCCAGTCACAGCAAGACAAAAGAAGAGAAGAAAGGAAGCAAGCCCCGAAGCCCAAGCGTCACGGACAAGCTCCATTGAGCCTGAAAAAAGAGGTTGAGTCTGTCGAGCCTCGGGCTCGAGCCTAGGCTCGCGTCCATCCCTATGCTACTTAGCGGACCGCGTCCATCCACTTCCCTCAGAAAGAAAAATCGAGCCGATTGCTGTCACGGCTAAAAGGAAGGACATGGACGGCGTGGATGTGGACGAAGTCGGACAAATTATACATGGACGGAAGCAAATGTATGCCCTCGGACAGGATCATGCGGACCCCTGGTGGTCCCCCAGTCATTTCTCGCCCGATCGGGAAGTGTGCATCGGGACACAATTCCGCAAGAAGGACAATGGACCAGAGCAAGACTTATCATCCGTTTAGGCTCTGGCTTTCATCAGGATGCACTCCTAGTAGTGGGCACTATTGATAGAGAGGTCGAGGGGCAGACAATAGGAGCACAACCTGTCTGTCGAACGTGACCCCGGCCCATACCATCACAGAGATCGGATTGTTCTTCTTCTTCACGGTTCTGGGGTGGGGTGGGGTCGGTTCTGACTTTGGGCACCAGAAACCTGCAGTGTTGCATCTGTTGACATGAGCACTGAAATGAAGCAGCTTATCGTGGGTGTATAGGACAGCCTTCCTTACGTATCTAGTTTTGGCTTCCCAAATCAAGAGAATTCTGGCTTGGTAACATGTTCATTGTTCAACCTTATCACAGGGGTTATGAGGCCTGAAGCCTGCCCCCTCACAAACCTGGACACCTCTGACATGTAGATCACCTTTGCCATTGTGTGTATCATTCGTTGACCACTGAACGGTCAGTGTTCGGTTAATTTCTTGAAAAAAATATCGAATCGTGTCAAGCCCGTAATCCTTTCTCGCACACCATGTCGTAGTACGTGGACTTGACGCTCTGGAAGTGCTTCAGCACGAAGCTGGCAATGAAATAGAAGAACCCTATGTAAGTTGTGATGGTGACATTGCAGGACATGATCAACGACGTCGACCGCGACGCCTCTGGAAGCATCGAGTTCCCGGAGTTCCTAAGAATGATGGCACGCAAAGTGTACGACTTGCAGATGGAGGTGGAGGTCAGGGAGGCTTTCAGGGTATTCGACAGGGTGAGACCAAAATATTGTTTGCTGTTAAGCATTGGGTGAACTTGAGAGTGCACGTGTCTCAGTAAAGTGCTAGTATTTGTCTAAGATCTTAGTCATGCAGTTTACTTTGTAACCTATACCTATACATTGCTTCTTAACTATTTACGTTGCACTTAACTACTGACCCACGTCTATGGAATGGCAAAGAATTAGCTGTCATTTGACCTTTCTTCTTCAACTGATGCTTCCAGCAAACAACGTATACGAATAGAAAAAACAACGCAGACCGAAAGTTGAAGACTCAGACTCTCTCTAAGGCTACTTTTCGTTATTCAAAATGTGTTCATGCGTATAATTTTAAACACTTTTAAGCAGACAAACTGAAGCAGATCTGGAGCCTAAAAAGTCGTTTCTCCTAAGGCAGGACAGACGTTTGCATCATAAAAGTAGAAAATTACTGAGAATTAGAGTTGGAGTTCTTCCTGAGAAGAAATGTTCCTCGCGTGAGGGTCTTGTGGAAAGTCACCTAATTTTTTTGCCTGAAAGTGATTTTATCATGGCAGTACTGGAAAGGGGTTCATTCTTGGCTCGCAACCTCTTATTTCATTGGTACAGTCAGACAAAGACATTCGTAACACCTCGGCCTTCTCGATGTATATAAAGGACGTTTCTTCACCCATAACTCTTCAGAGGATATACATCAATTTTAGCTTGCAAGTGGAAAACAATGAGTGTCCTTTTCAACTCGCATTGTATAGTTTTTTCTGAAACTAACTTAAACACATGACTATAGGGACATCAAGTGCAATGTCAGAAGTGTACGAAAATTTATTCCGTGGGACATGAGTGATCACTCTTCTTGAGCTGTCTGTCGTGTGGTTTCTCAGCCTTATCAATAAATTGAGACCCCTATTTTTGCTGCATACAATTGTACGCTTGTACATGCAGCATATACTAGACTTTCGAGTGGATGCTGTGATTGAGCACTACAAGCACTGCAATGTCTCGTCCGTCGTCTAGCATAATGTGCCTCCTTTTTTAGTTTAAGGACCCGACCAGCGATTGGGTGCAATCATCTTTGATAAATAGAATTTTACCCTGAGGTTCATTGGACCAACACCCACAGCTTCACAAGCCCCCTTCTCGGACTACCTTTGCATGGCCGTCGCCAATTGTAGGGAAGTGCAGTCAAAAAAGTGTATTCTTCTTAACATGTTCTTTTCTTCAAACCGGGGTGAAAAAAACAACGAATTTCTCGTTGATCAAAACTGAAAAGAATATTTTAAGAAGAAAATTTCATCTTCACTTAAAAACAACTTGTTTTCGTCACGCTACAAACTTGGGGGGGGTGTTTTTTGGCGAAGAAATAGTTATAACTGTGCTTTTCACTTTTACTTGAAGCGTATATACAAAGTGAAGCAGCAAAATGCAAAACAATCCATGCCCATGACACAGCATTGTCCGGCCAGAAGAGTGAGGTCATACAAAGCTTTTTATTTTTCAAATTGGCCTTCCTTCGCCGTAACCCTGACCTCCGGACTTAAGGGCAGCACAGATGTGGTGGACAGTAAGGGTGGCCCCTAAAAGGTCGACATTGGATGTCAATATTTTAACGCTCATTTTTGGATGAAGTATGATATCCTGAAAATGGAACAAACAGCCACTTCAAGGCTCCTTCTACCAATTTGGGGCTACAGCAGCCTGAAGTTTACAATGTACCTAGACAACCTGGGGAGGCACTTTAGAGTGAGGTAAAGTTTTGACACACAAAAAATGAAATTTTCCTCGATTTTTTAAAAGGCCTCATTGTGCTTTGCACTGGGCAATGACCCTGTCCCCACTCTCCCTGTCGGGCAACTTAGTACCAGAATTGCATGCTCGTTGCTCAGGAAAGTCAAATTTTCTGTTAATAGGTGAAAATTTTTAGAAAAGCAAAGTTGATCAAAAACACCACTTCATTTCAGATTTTTTGTTGGCTTCTTTATCAGGACATCCAACTTCATCCGAAAATGAGTGTTATAACATTGAGATTCAATGTTGACCTTTTAGGGGTTACCCTACTGGCAGTCAGCCTTTGAGGTACTGACACTGCAGTGAGAGACAGCAGAGGCACTTCTCTCCACTAGCCCCATTGGCTAAAGTCGAATGGTGAGCAGTCTGGTCATGATTATGGCCAGCAGACCTCAGTAATGTTGACTCTGGCTGCCAGAGACTGGCATCATGAAAATCAGACACTCTGTACCTTGACGCGTCTATTTTAAGCAGCGGCAGAGCTAGCTAACTGTTGCTTTTATTAAAGTTGTCCATATCTAACAGCTGTAAACCTGGGTCTTTTTGGCAAAGCCCGTGAAAATAAAGAAATAAAAGGGTCGTTGGCGTCTTTCATATCAGGCACAGTTATACTGGTGAGCCGGCTTCACCAGACACATATCTTCGGACTCAGTTTTTGCTTCACACAGTATGATGAATGCACTGGACAATGACACTTGCGCTGATACTTGCTTGTAAGCATTTTGAGCGGATTCAGGTGGGAGATCGCAGGAAAGCCACGGTCTTCTCATCTGTGTGTCATCTCAGGTGAGCTCAAGATGCCAGTGAATGGCTCAAAATTGACCTTAGCTCAGGTAAAACAGGACGGCAGAGAGAGAAATACAAGAACGACTCAATGTAAGATTGAGCTGATTGATCACGTGGAGCCCTATGATCAAGCTACAACTTTTGTGGGTTGGTTCTTGATCTCCCAGACTCAGACCCCAAGTCATCATGGCCACCAGTGCTCAGCTTCAAAAGTTGAAGGCGAGACTGAAATTGCAGCAATAACTGGGCCTATCATTGATCAGCATGCGGTGTTCAGGCAAGTCTCGGGAAAGGGCCTATATGCAGATATGTCAGCCCCGGAGATGGGGAACAAGATGACAAAGAAGTCTGTGGAGGTGCTGCGCACACTACATTGGTGTACAGTACTTGCTGTATGGGATATATATCGCTTGGGGAATGTGCTATAATGTTCTGAGCGCTCATGATATAGGGTTGAATTTTGATGTTCGATGTGCAGTAGAGATGCCCAGAAGTGATATCCAGAAGTTTGGTCTAGTTTTGTATGCTCATTGTCACACTAGAATGCTGTGCCGAGTTGGAGAAGGTGCTGTCCCGCATGCTGTTGTCTTCTCATATTTTTGACCACTCTTCCTACGTAGAAATCGCTGAAACTTTCTTGGGGTGTCGCCATCCATCCTCCAGTGCTCCATGCAAAAGATCTCTTGACTATCCCCTGACGCGGAACATTTCAAAAAAACTTTTGTCCGTGGACAAAAGCATCATCACAGTCGAATGACGAGCATAGACAGTCGACAGCAGCCGGGGTAGCAGAAAGAGGGCGCTCTGTCCGCCTGTGTCACCTATCTTTGCTCCAGTACCTTACTGAAATTATAGTCATTGGGTGGGCTGAATACTGGCATTCCTCGTTTAGCGAATGCAGGCTTAATGAATTGTCACGTGACGAAAATCTCTTTTTGATACTTCCTTTCATGCAAACTCTGGATTTTTGCTTAATGAACTGAGAGGTTCTATTACCAGTGCATGCAGGACAACAGTGATCAAAAGCAAAACAGAGGCAAAATCGAGGGATTCATTGCTGTCTCTCATTGCCCTGGACTCACTGTCTCCCATTGTTGAAGGCCCGTGTAAACAAGATGTGTTGCTCCTAGTCAGGATCAGAGTCAGTGCTCAGGACACTTCATCATATGAACCTCATTGGACGTACTGTCAAGTTCCACACCACCAGGCACCACAAAACCTGGATCCACTTCAGGCTCATCGTTGTGCTTGACAGTGGGCACGTCATTTTCTTTTTCACCAGCAGCAAAATGAAGAGGACATTTGCCTCTCTCGAGATGAAACTGAAGATACTTGACTGTTTAGCTAAAGATACTTCACTGTTTAGCTGAAGATTCTTATCTGTTTCGACCACAGAGATCAACTGATGGGCAAAGCAGCGATCTCCAGCTCCCAAAGTCCATGGCTGCAGTTAATCGATCAAGAATTTGTGTGATTTTTGATAGTTTCTTCCAAAACGTGCAACTTCTCAACAAATGAAAGAAAATTCGTGCTTGTGGGAAAGCAACGGGCACCTATGCTGAACCCAGGGTGTCAAGGTCTCAGCAGGTAAAGGCTAAAGCACAGGTGAATGTTCCCAGGCCAGTCATGGGAGGTCAAGGAGTTTTTGATCAAGGTTTTGTCTACATAACATCAAAACTGGTGAAGCACCAAGTGCGGACTAAGAGACTGGCAAAGCCTACCCAGAGAAGCTGCAGAAGTTGATTGAGGAGGGTGGCTGTTTGTCTGTTAGAGAGACTAGGATTGCACAGAAAAACCCTCAGACCATGGTAACTATGTCCAGACAAAGACACAGACCAGGATCAGGACAAGTAGGGTCTGACTGGAGTTCTT
>JAAUXU010140445.1_pt1 | contig 32245 bp, 31 predicted proteins | sample 7278151 | NCBI WGS metagenome assembly JAAUXU01 (sample SAMN14350113, study PRJNA611818) | marine sediment metagenome | isolation source: surface marine sediment (1.8m) | place: French Polynesia: Moorea | collected 2018-08 | reverse complement strand
TTCCACATCAAAATTCCACTTCAACATGTTTCAGTACAGTGTAGGAGGTGCCGTCATGCCTGACGCAATTACTTACGGCCAGGACTGTAGTCGCCATCATTGGACTCTTAGCACCAAGCATGATGCAGACATTTTCAGCAGACAAAGGAACATTAAATCGTATGTTGAATGCCAATAGTGCTGACTGCATGCTCGGCACCCCAGTACTGTCTGCAAGCAGCCTCGACCTCGACCTTGGTTGGTACCCCAACCACGCGTTAACCACAACGGAAGAAGAAGAAGCGTCGTCGCGCAACCTCCAAGAGCAGGGCACGACTTACCCACGTGTTTCAGGATAAAATCACCCACCTAGGCGAAAAGTAGGACTGGTGCTCCTCGGCAGGTGCACGTCCAACTTCTGCTGACCAAGCTGGGGTGATGACAAGTAATTATGACAAATTGAATTTTCAATGGTACCTCCATTTTATAATTGTAATCCATTACTTCGCTGATAAAATAACCTTCAACAAAAAACATTACAAGTTGTTAAGTGAGCTCATTGTGTAATTACCCTCTTTTCATGACATTTCCCTGCTCCCACCCAGGCCGAAGATGATGTAACGGGATTTTTTTAAGTCGATTTCTTCCCTCTAATATAAAATTTTTCATTTGCAAAGAGTTTCTCATCATAAACTGCACAGAAGAGGAATATATAACTAAGATAGAGAAAGTATTTAGTGTCTTTGGGGCTGCTCTGGCCAGGCGCTCGGCTGACTCACAGGTATATGACGTGAATTTTATGCAAATTAAAGCTTTGACTATAGTTTGACGTTGCGATTTCAACATTTAGTTGATTGCCAAGCACTTGAAATTGCAGCAAAGTCTCAGTTCAGTTACTGGGGGCCGCACCAACTTGTACACTGCAGTGTGATTTTCGGTGCACATTTCACCGTTGTGAGGAGGAATGAGGCATTGGGTGATTTTAAGTAATGTGATCGACCTTTCACTATCTATTGACATCAATGTCTGTTACTTTTAGCATCAACTTGGTCTGATATCTGCACCGATTCCTGGTCTAAGTGTACAATTTGATGGGGACCCCCACGTAGGTTCTCAGTCAGCGACAAAGTTATCAATAAATCAAGACTAATAATTAAAGTTGGAACTTCTCTACTGAAGTAGAGTAGAAACTCGATATGCAGCAATGTTGCTGTCAACTTGAGATTCACGAAATGGAGACTTGACTGTCATTGTAATGCTAATGTGCTACTCTCGAGAAATGTGTTATTATTAAGGGTCACGAGGGTTTGAATGTAACGGTATTGCAATTACATTTCTGACCCCTGAATACTGTATCGTAATTAATTACATCCTGAAAGTAATTTACCCATGTCTGCTGTTATCTGATAGCATCATGCGAAGCGGGGAAAGGCAAAAAGGTGCCTCAACGACGAGAGCTATATCATCTCATCCCTGCAGTACGTCAATGCACTGCAGTAGCGCCAACTGCTGCCGGTCTGTCAGCTGTTCAGTGGCATTGGTGGCTGGCTGTTACTCCCTCTGTTGATGGATAGCGCCAGTGGTTCACACAACTCCCAAGCTGAACAGCGACACACTTGGCCTAAATACGCAGTGTTGGTACAGTGGTCTCCGCTTAATAGGGATCACGCTTTTGCACGGGGGAAACACCCCATTTAGCCGAAATTCCCGCTTAGCTCAAAGAAGCTGTGTTGTGCTTCATTCACCATCATTTCTAATTTCTAAGATGCTTCTTAGCTTTCACGCAGTACGCATAGTTGTACCGAGATTTAGAGTTCAACGATGATTCAGTTTTCCATTGGAAAAAGAACCTCTCTCACTGCGAGGCAAAGTCCCGTCAAACTTCTTATGTTAAATGTATGCAGCGGCCTCCGGTTATACCGATTTACATAAACAGACCTTGCTGTAAGTAATTTCAGTGCGGAGAAATTGAGTGCAGTGCATTCGCTGCCCTGAATCGTCGTGGTGCCGAAAATGAGCCACTGAAATTGGTCATGGAGACACTGAGACAGGACGTTCGGTACATGAGGAACATTTGGTGACTGCCCATTTTTAGCTAGCAGCGCTCAAACCACGGCAACACACAGACTAGACCGCACTGGCCTGGTTTGGCTGCATTGTGCTGAGGGGGGGGGAACCTCCTCACGTTGGGGTGGGGGAAACCTCCAACCCCCCGCCCCCCATGCTGAGCGCTGTGCATGTTTTTCCGTGTCGGCATCTTTCCACATGACGGCAGTGGGGCGCTTCTTCTTCCCTTGTTCGCGTGTGCACTGTGCATGTGTGCCTTTTCTGTCAAATTCGTCGCACTGTCCCCTCTTTGCCACAGTAGGAAACATGCAAAAAGTGTGCATAGCGCCCGACAGGGGGGGCTTTCAGGGGTTTCCCCGCCCTAGGGTGAGGGGTCAGGGGTGTGGAGGTCCCCCAGAAAATAGCGCAGTTCGCCAAAAAGCTTGCCAAATCCGGCCCAAAACAGCACCAATGGGGATGGGCTAATCTGCGGGTTGCCGTGGTTTGACTGTCACAATGGGTTATTATAGTGCCACTCACACTGGCAAACACTGTCTAAAAACCTAATTCTATGTGGAGATCCACTCAAATGTAGTGCGGCACAGCGTATGCATGCACTCAGTTTCTAGGTTCTGAAATCACTTACGACAAGGTCTGCAAAAGGTTGTCCATATTAAACTTCCTTTCGATGGGCCGCTACTTCGACTGCCTCAAGCATTGACTTCTACTACTGCGGCAGGAACAACTTCAGGTGCAGGCAGAGGTTACATTCCAATTCTGCACTAAATTTCTGTTCTAACCAACAAATCGAAGTTACATGCCTTTTTGTGTTAAAAGTGCATCTAGGTGAAGCTGAACTGGGATCTCTCTCCGCTCGTTTTATGCCTGGTAAATGCATCAGAAATTCATCAAAAAAAACCATTGTGGCTGAATTTCGGAGAATGAAAACTGTGACTTTTTGAGATTGAGGCTCTTTTTAAAGGATGTTAAGTATTGGCACCACTGTTGTATTGTTGCTGTGTATTCACGTCCCGTTGCTGCGCGTGGCAGCCAGGGAGCTCATGACCTCCTAAGGCCAATATAGAGTGAAGGAGGTCATGACCCGAGGGCTGCCATACCCGACAGAAAGGTTGTGTTGGCCACAGACGCAGCTGCAATTTGTTCATTTGTAGTTTACCGCCATTTCTTTCTGAGTACAGTCGATTCTCGATTTTTCAAAACTCTCGGTTTAGTCAAGTTTTCGTTGACTTTTTGACTCTAAAAACCTCTTCGGAAGGTGAAGTAAATGTGATTCTTCATTAAGCCACAGTTTCTTCCAAGCCAAAGTTTAAAAAAGGCCTGTTTAAAGCTGCTTTGTCACATCTTAATCAGTTCATCTGGTATGAACTAATAGAAGTAATATCTCCCTCATGTTCATTTTTTCATGAATCAAAATCCTTGCAGTGGCTGAAAAGAGAGGAATCAAATTAAAATTCATTTAGTGCTTTCAGACGTCCTTTAATTTGACGCGTAAAGTTCTTCATACCAAGTGAGGAGCACAGGCTTAAGCAAACTGGTGCTCACCCTGCAGGTGGCATTTGTTGAATACGACCAAAAAAGCATTCTTGTAATGCGTTCCGTACCATTTCACAGTGAGCTACTAAATACTGGGGGTTCACACACAACTCCAGATTCAGTCACAATTGTCCCGTTGATGAAAGATTCGACTTAATCGAGAGTCGATTGAACGGGCCGGCTGGCAGTCAGTCCTGCAATGCCAGTTCTGCCCACGAGGAGATACGGAAGGGAGAGGAGACGGAGTAGGGATGACTCAAGCATGGGCATCAGCTTGAACCCCCAAGTCGAATGGGCTTTTGTAAATACCCGATCTCGCAACATCCCTATCTGAGGGAAAAGCTAGACAAAAAGTGATTAGTACGGCACTACTAGACTTTGGCGAGCACTACAGTGTCACCTTTGGTGTGGAAAAAACAGTTGTAGTGAAGTTCACCAGGACGGGAATCGATCAGGGATGCATACCCAAGCTGAGGATGGGACAATTGAAGTTGGGCTACTCTTAAGAACTTAAATACTTTGGTATGTGTCAAAGCTGTGATTGTCACGGTCTGTGAGAGCCCCATACAAAGATACTGTATGCTGTTCGTGTAGTGCACACCTCTTTTTTCAGCCTCAACTTTTGACTGGCTGGAGCTACATAAGTGGTTCATCCCTCCATGGAAAGTTAAGCAGTTCCTACCACACCAAACTGATCAGCCCTTTTGCTCTGAAAGCACTCACTTTTCGACAATGTGGGATCAAAGTTATGTACTGCAGCAGAGTTTACTACATTATAGTTCGACAGGACTGAAGTTACTACATACAGTATGTTGTAAAACTTTGAGTTACAAGTGCCCATAGTACATGGTTCTCAAGAAAAAATGGTTTTTAGAAAAATCTAAAGGCCAAACAAATTATAATTTTTCAAAAAGCACCTTTCTAAAGAGTCTAAAGAGAATAAATATTTTTTTTTCAATACACTGCTGCAAAATCCCTTTTTTTCAATGCTCTGCTGCATAACCCCACCCTACCCCCAACCCCCCGCAAAACGAGTTTACCCTCAGCTTGGTTTCTCCCCCACGCTAAGTTCGAACAACTGTATCTGTTTTACTACATACGCACATGCCTATGCATAATGAACGAACGAAATCAGTGTCCGCCTGCCTGCCAGCCTGCCTGCCTGTGCACGTGTGTCAGAGTCCGAACTCCTGACGAAGGCCGAGAAAAAGGCTGTATCTCCCTCCCCCAGTACACCTTGATGAGGGAAAAATGCAGCTGGGGGGAACAAAGCTATGCTTGAATGCGTTTTTAATGACATCACCTAGCTTGGACATATCCAATTAGCTGAATACTGGAAATGTAGAACTCTCCAATGTTGCTTGTTGTTCTGCTGTTGACTCACACACTACAATAACATCTGCGTGTACTATTAGACTTTGCATTAGAAGGACGAGAAAGACGAGCTTTATTTCTTCAGCTTTTCAGCGTCCTCGTGACTCTGTTTCGTCAAGAGGGAGGGATTGGGGATCTGTCTGATAGATTGATTCAGCGCCTTCGAGAAGGAGTTTGTCGTGACGAACGGGGGCGGCCTGACGTGGTGGTCCGACCGGATGAACGGCTGGACCTTCAGCTGGAGGCGGCTGTTGGACGACGACATGTTAAGCACCGGCACGCACGTCTTCGTCAGCACTGGAGGCGGAGGCGGCTTGGCCAAAGTCGGCGGCGCCGGCGCCAGCTGCGGATGCTGCGGATGCTGCGGATGCTGCGGATGCTGCGGATGCTGCGGACGCTGCGGATGCTGCGGGTGCTGCGGGTGCTGCGGATGCTGCGGATGCTGCGGATGCTGCGGATGCTGCGGCTTCGACGGCACCTCCAGGGGCTTCTTGCTCTTGCCGAAGACTAGCTCCTGCTGCAGAGGGAAGGGAAACATCACTTTTTGCTTCTCCTTCGGAAGCAACGACACTGCTGAGCTAGTCTTGGTGGACTCTGCCTCGATCTGTCTCTTGGCCAGATTCTGCACGATCTTGGAGAGGATATTCTGACTTTTGTCCTTCATCGGTACAGGCGCTGGAGCAGGAGGAGGAGTTGCTAGCACTGGCGATGCCGAGACAGTTGCAGGAGAAGAGATTGTGGTAGAATTCGAAGAAATAGGCTTCGCCATCCCATCCTTGGCCGCAACCGCCTTGGCCGCAGCCTTGGCCGTCGCAGGCTTCACGGCCGCAGCCTTCACGGCCGCAGCCTTCACGGCCGCAGCCTTCACCGCAGCGGCTTTCACCGCAGCAGCCTTCACTGCAGCGGCCTTTGCGGCAGCAGCGGCGGCCGCGGCCGCCGCTGCTGCCTCCTCTTCCTTCTTCTTGATCTCCGAGACCACTTGCTTGACGTCGCTGGCGGAGACGTTGACAGAAAGTTCCACCACTTCCTCTTTTTTCTTCTTCTTCTCCTCCTGTTGCTGTTTCGAAGATGTGGAAGCCGTCGCAGTAGTGGTCGTTGTAGCCTTCGTCGACGTTGTCGCCGTTGTCGAAGCTATCGTGCCCTCCTTCTCTTCCACTTTGGCTTTCTTGACCTTTTCCTCGATGCCTGAGTTCGACTTGAGCTTCCTCTTGCGCACGATGATCTTATTCTTGACGAAGATTCTATAGTAGAACGCCATAGGTAGAACCTGAAAATGCATCGTTGTTTCTTTGCCTGATCATCATGGTAACTTTTGGAATCATCACGCTGACCTTTCTCCAGTTGTAGAGGTAGGCGACGTCGATGAGCGTATATTGGCCTGGAATGATTTCGTCCTTGTGGATGATATCGACCTGAAAAGTTACAAGACACGATGATGACGTCGATAAAGTCATAACAGAGAGCGGAAATTTTTTTCTTCCCTCAAAAGGAACAAACGTCTTACCAGATATGACGAGTCTAACCCATATTTCTTCAAGATGAACTTCTTAATGTGCTCTATCCGCATCATGCCCGGACACTTCAAGAACCTGCGGTTGCTCTCCTTGGAATTCCTGTGTAAAGAATCGTTGCAAGTCCGGATTCATCAATCGCTCACGCTTCTCTTACCTAAGCTTCGAGTTGGCCTCGAAATACTCAATCGACATCGAGATGTGATCATTCTCGGAAAAGAACAACTTGACTTCTGTGTCGGGGCCCGAACCATCTGTAAAAACGTCAGAGCTTTGCTTAGCACTCGCCTATCCAAGGAACTTGCGAAAATAATTCGCCTTTACCTGGGTGCGTTTTATAAAATAACTTCTGCCTTCTCATCTCTTCTTCATAAAGTCCAGGCACCAACTTGTAGACGATCTCTTGCAACTTCTTGTCCACCCTGTAATGAAGAAAAAGATGGGGATTTTTCTCCTCCTTCTCGTTCTTTTGCCGCACGATTTTTTGACACGCAATCCTTACCGCAAACTTAAGAGTGGCCTCGTCTTGTGTATGACGGTGTCACAAGTGGGGCACTTCTTGTCCTTGTCCACGTGCCTCACGATGCAAGACTTGCAGACTGCGCAAATGAGAAAACATTTTGATCAAGATCTCGAGCGTTAATGCACAGAAATTGCGCCACGCCAAAACAAGGGACTGCTGCTTACACGAGTGCAGACACTCCGAGATGGTCACCGGGTCGATGAAGTAGCCCCTGCACAGCGGGCACACCAGTAGAGGGTTCAGAGTCTCCAGACGAAGCTTGCAAGACATCTGAAGAAAAAGAGAGGAAAAAATTCATCCTCCGAATTCCGTTCCACGGGCTCTCTGCTGCTGCTGAGTCAGCTGCCGCGGCCGTTGCTGCTCCGCGCAGGCTTCTGCCACCGGGACTTTGAAGGGCCCGGGGGCGGTCCGGGCGCCACCCGTCGGGACTGGCATTGCCCGAGAAACAAAGCACGGAGCCACGGTCACCGTTTGTCTTTACCCCGGGCCTCCCAACAACGATTCTCCATCATGCTGCGGTGCGCGAAACAATCCAGTGTTTATGCTGCATGGCCGCAGCACTTACCTCTACTGACGACGACTGCAGTGCAGTTGCTGTGGTGCTCCCCGGACCCGAGGGCGTCGTCGCAGTACTCGTGGCTCAAGTGGGTGACTGTGAGAAGGCAGCAGAACTCACTCTTGGCCGCCCTCGAGCTGCTTGTGGCGCTTCAAAAAAATCTTTTCTGGATGGCAGCAAACGTAATTCTTCTCTCTCTCTGTCTCTCCCTCCCTCCTCTTCTCTCTCTCTCCTGTGAATGTTCAGCTTTAGCCAGCAGCTCGAGTGTTCCGTGCGTGCTGGCGGCGGGCGCAGCCGCGGCCAACCTAGCCTTCGTCAACTCGCACACTTCACGAGCGCGTGCGCGCGCGTCCTCTGGCTGCTATGTACTAACTCTAGAGCTCCAGCTCTTATACTACTACACTCTAGAAGTCCGTGTGTTCCTCGCTTCCTTCCCCTTTAGCTGAACCAACTGTCTGGCGCTCTCGTTCATTCTCTCTCTCTCTCTCTCTCTCTCTCTTGGCAGTTAGGACTGTGTGTGTTTTGTGCTTCACGAAATGTGAGCGCGTCGGGAATTTTTCCGTGCCTAAACGGCAGCGGAAATTCGGCCGGAGAGAGAGAAAAAAAGTCGACAGAAGATTCCCTGCGCCACCATTTTGGCGGGAACTCCGGTCGCCTCCCTGCCCGGCCTGGTCTGCCCTGCCTCCGCGGTTAATTCGTGCCCTGCCATTAATCGATGCTTCTTGATCAGAGATGTGACTTTCGGCTTGTTGGTCTTGAGGCGCTTCGAGCTGGCTCAGGACGCGCGCGTCAAAGTCACACTGGAGATCTTCTGGAAGAGGGGGGGGGGACAAGGAAATAGAAAGCAGAAATTGAGCCTTGTCTTCGTCTAAAGCCACGCGCATTCGTGGAGCTCGAGCTTCATGCCAGAGCTTGAAGTCCGGCTGCATTTTTCACATTGACCACGTCTCAGAGCTCCAAATTGTGTCGTCTTGATCGCTGAGGCTTCAAGATTCCTGCGTGCTTTGATATGCAAGTGAAAGAAAAACAAGTGTACGAAGGAGAACGGTCGACGACTGAACAGAGGGAAACAAATGCGGCCAAGTTGATTCGAGGTGCAGATTTTTGGGCAAACTCAGAATGCCGGGAACCTCTTGGAATCAAAGCCATTGGCTTTGATTCTTCAGAGAACCGCGGACTTTTTGCACTCAGATCGACGCAGAAGCGAGTGGGACGTGCAAATCTTGCGCACAAACTATCACATGCCGATTCAGTCCTGGGCGATGTAAGCAAGAGTTACAGCGACCTGAAGGTGTTGGGGCGCATTGAAATAAATTTGACAAGCTTCTCCGATGCCTCGGTTGTCGCTCACTCTGTGTTAAATGGACGCTGACTTCTTTCATCTGATGGACCTTTCGCCAGTGCAACCGCGCCCTCAAGAGTAGCTTAACGCTCTCGTATTCGTCCGCGATGCTTCACCGTTTCAAGTTACAGGTTTAGCCAGGAAAAATTCTGGGTATCCCCTTTTCGGGGGTATTCTGTAAAGTCGTGTGCGCCCATGCCACTTCATTCACTTCTCATGTAATACACACGTGCTAGAACGATACAAGTAGTCAATAATCGCTTTCCAATATGAGCAAATCTCACCCGTGAGTGTGTGCACACTGGACTAGACCAATTTTTTAGTCTCTTGACTAGGTGCGAGACTCCATTCGAAGACATATCAGTCAAATGATCAGTGTCTGCCTTCAAAGTTACATAAGGATGCTAGGCCAGCATTTCACATTAGACCTGCTTAGTTTCTTTCCAGATACTAAACTGTAGTGCGTCGAATGAAATTGAAAACAAAGTGTGTTTTAGCTTTGCCTTCCAAGGTTGCACAAGTTAAGTACTTAACTTACGTGGTAAAACTTTATTCCCCAAGAGGGGGTTCAAATGAAACTTTGTGTTTTGGAAACGATTTGACTGCACCTTCACCATTGGATTTCAACAAGCAAACCTATGATACACTCAGTCAAACTCCACCTTTTTCCTTCATTCGGCTACCCTAACAAACATATAAGTTTTCAACCGGTGTTTCGGATCTTAAAAGTTACCGTGCTGGCCACCGTCGGTTAGGTTCATAAGCGAAGTGATGAAGCCCTCTTACTCTCCCGGTCTCTTCAAGTCGCATGGGATGGATCAAGGATGACATTAGTAGCAGCAACCACCCAAAGGAACAGTAGAAAAACTGATTGAGCCCGAGATTGGACGTCCGAACTGCTACTCCTGTCTGACACTTCTGAGTCTCTGGCATGGTCGTGTCCAGAGGCTTCTTGGCACTCAAAGCTCCCCTTGTCCAGTGCCAGAGATCCGGACCAATCGCAGTCTGACCCCGGGATTAGAGCAGCTCCCGGAACTAAGGGACTTCTCGAAGAGCCATCCGCACCTGTGGCAAAAGTGAAGTCTGCCTCTTGGGCTCATCTCACTGCAGCAGATTCCGCAGCTGCAAAACTCCTCTCCAAGTGTTCTTGTAGATGCGAGCCCGAAATTCGCCATCTCCGCGTTCACCAGGAAACAAAGCGAGTCGAACTGAGCTTAGCTGAAGGATGAAGTAAGACATCGCTCTCCAGAGATGTTAAGTTGCTCCCCCAGGCCAGAAAATTACCCCGGAGGCGCGTAGCAAAAGTCCTCGAGTGAACATCACGCATTTCAGCGCAGCCCAGCAGAAAAACTGCACAAGTTTTGGGACAGACCTTTAATTCATACCTTTTAGGACAAAAGCAGGCAAAAAGACACACCCAAAAACACCCCAGAAAACAGACATAAGTTCATACACGTAAGATAGCGGCGTTCTTTGACCTGTTCCTATCTGCCGACCTCCTGTTTGCTGTCGTTAAGAGCACAGAGTCCGTACGAGACAGCGAACACAAGAGCAGTGGCGGGAGTGATCCGAATTCCTGCCAGAGGACGACGCTTTCTTCTTCTTGCTTCCCTTCGCTTGAAGCTGCTACAGACGGTTTATGCTCTTACCTCCCTCTATGCTTGTGCGTGTGTGTGCGTGCGTGTGCTGGCCGACGCGTGTGTATGTGTGTGTGCGTGCGTGCGTGCGTGTGTGCTGTGCACAGCGCGGTGCTGCGTACATGGGTGGCTTCAGCTGATCCATGGGCTGGCTTCTGCTCCGCTATGAAGTAGTGATGACTTCGTGTCTGCGCGATTTTTTTTGTTTTTGCAGATTACTTGGCACTTTTGTCCTTGCCTCCGTTATCTCTGTGGACCTTGACTACTCTGCGAGTGCAGTTTTGCACGTGATGCAATCCCTGCGCTGAGAAAATTGGCAAAAGACAGGGAGGGAAAGAGACGGAGGATGCAATTTTCGTCACGTTTCTGGCGCGCAGGGTCCGACAACGCAGCTTGGGACTGTCGTACCAAAGGTTACGCACGAAGTAAAACCGTGATGTTGAATCACAAACCATGGACAACACGATCCAACAAGTCCGTCCCTCCTAGTGCGTCCACACACCCAGTACTCGGGGTCGATTTCACGTGGCCTCTGTGGAGTCGGCAGCTTCACAATTGTTGGAACAAGTGACTTAGAACGTTCCAGCCGATGAAAAACAACAGAATTTCTTACGATCACCTCACCTAGCTTGAACGTAACCTAACGTTATCGTGCTACTATGGCAGTGCCCTTACTTTTCATGGGGTAACTTATTGCAGTGTAACAGACGTCGGCCCCAAACGTTTCGCAGCGCTGTGGTATATCTATTGCATTTCACAAAGAGGCCTCAGGCCTTATTTTCAGTATTTATTTGTGGCATTGTAGCAAATGTTTTTCAGGGAAATTCACGCCAGAGCCGTGTTAAGTGCTGTCAACATCGTGAATATCACGCTCTGCGATCGCGCTCTTACTTCCCGGACGCCCTGAGAGCGTTGACGTCAAAAGAGTCCTTGCATCGTTTCAGAGCACAGTTGGGTCTGGAGCAACGGGAAAACGCAGTGAAAAATGATTCCCTGTCCACTCGCGAGCTTCATGTGACCACAGAACATGTGTGGGACGTCAGATCTCGTATGCGTAGAATCATACATGATTCAGGGGGCCCTAGATATGTTGGAGGTGTCGAGGAAAAAGACTTTGGTAGAGTTTTGTATCGCTATGAGCAGAAACGCCCAGAGATCGACCCAAGCTGCCCATGTGCAGTGTGGCTGCAAGCACACTTTTATACCTACTACAGGGTGTAACAAGTACGCATAGGCTGACTCTCGTAGGTTCTACCTCCACACGGTGGCTGTGTTTTGGAACCAAATTTTGTACACATATACGCCAGTACTTCAGGTCGTTCCGAATAACTCCTAGCTTGTCTTCTACCAACTTCAATCGTCTGGGGGATGACTGAACTGTTCTGACAACTCTGCGGAGTCTATTCCGGGCGTGGTCTTGATGGCAGCACTGCTACCTGCTCAATGGAGTTCGAGGACGGCTGACCTCCAAGCTTACTTTATGATAACCGTTGTCCTCTGGTATCAAATGGTTATGGAATTAAGGTTGATAGTCAGTTCGAATTTACGTCGTACACCCTGGATGAGGCAATTTCCGGTATACCGAGAGAATACTTTTAGGCTCAAGGTGTAAAGGTCACTCGTGGCTAGAGGTACACTTTGCACTACGTTCATTCAGAGATCGTCTTAGGCGTAAAATGGCGAAGGTGATTGCAGCTCGAAACGCAATCGACAACGCAAAGATCCTTTTAAGTGTAAAGGCCACTTGTGATTCCAAACACACTTTTTACTATAGCCAGAGATCCTCTCGGGCGTAAAAAGTGAAGGATGTCTGTGGCTCGAAGCACACTTTACAAAACAGTCAACCTTCGATAAAGTGAACATTCCAGATTGACGTCATATGTCCTGTTTTGCCTTTTGCGACCGACCCATGTTACTGCATTGCATGCAACCTCCGACATAGTGAGGTCATTGCTGGCTTTGCTACATCAAAGGTTGACTGCGCACAGACCGTGTGAGACGCCAAGTGTGAAGGGTATCTGTGACTCAAAACACTCTGTACACTATGTTCAGAGATCCCTTTAAGAGTAGGGAGTCAAAGGTGCCTGCAGCTCCAAACGCACTTTACACCTAAAGGGACATCTGAGCACACAATCAGATCTTCTGATAAAGTCTCCACCTTGAATAACTTCGCCTCACACAGTTGGTTAGTGCTTGATATCTGATGCGTTCTTTAAAGATATTTTGCGTTTTTGGCGAGCTGAAATTTTACTTACACCATGTGATCAGGTGATCTGAGACAGGTGCAGCCATGATCCTCGGCCTCCACTTGCCTACAACCTTGATTACCGTTTTTGTCACGTTTGTTTTGTATTCGAACTGCCCTGAAGTTGTGGTGGGTGGCGAAAAAGTTGCTCTCCTGAGTGAATGCATGCAACTGCATCGATTGATACAGGCAACAGCAGTACCTGAACACCTCTTGTAAGCATGATAGTGCCATTGTTGAAAAAAATGACTTCAGTAGAAGAGATGCAACAAAGCCTCCTCAACAAATCTGATTTTGTTCATTTTCTAGTCAAATAATTTTTTTCTCAGGCAACAGCAACTTGTTCGCTCCTCACCACGATTCCTAGAACATACAAAACGTGCACGGTGCATACAAAAAAACCGAACAGGGCAAACAAAGATTTTTCTGGTCGTAATGTTGTCTAGAACCTATCTAAATCATATCTTCAAAAGTCACAAGTCAATTCGTCACACCAAAGTGCCTCCACTGATAAAAATTTCTGCTCAACAAAGTGACTCAGTCACAGAATATGAGAAAGAAAAAGCATCAAACGCTAACAAAAGTGTTTTGGCGAAATCCGACATCGTCGGTTGTTCCGCCTCTAAATTTCGCTGAGTCCTTTCACATTCCGTCAAATGAAGTAAGAACTGTAACTGTTATTCACAGCGGCTCACACATAAATAGGTGGCAGAAACTCATTGGCCAGCAGAGAGCAGTCGTCTGCTCTAAGCTGATCAGTATATACACTGTATGTACAGTAGATCCTCGATATTGTGAACGACTGTCGCTTTAGCGATCTTTTCTCTGACAACCGAAATTAGACAATACAGCATCCCCTATATGAAAATGTTGGCAAAATCTCCTGTTGGATGTAGTGAACTCTAACAAGGAGGCTTTTTTTTCGTTTCCTATCTCTTCTGCGGTTGTGAATGGTCATGCTGCTCGGTTTTCAGCATCCGTTTTATCCACTCTGTGGAATATTGAGCCTGAGTGCCTGATTCAAACTTCCTCAGCTCAAAAGCAAAGAAAGGTACTGATTTATTTGTCGAAAAATAAGTTGCTGTAGTGGGTGAGTGACACTACCCATATCTTGTTAACTTAAGATTGTTACAATATTGCAACCAAATATATATGTATGTCACCAAGTGCCTTCAAACGATGTGGCTTTCCTTATCTTTTTAAAAGTGATCCCGGATATCATTGTATGAGGTCATTTAAGATGACCCTTGAATGGGCGAAGTTTTTCCGGGGAACAAATGAGCTCACTCTATCCAGGTGCTACATAAGTGCGTGACCAAAAATGAGTACGTCTTTCTTGAGTTGGGTCAACCATTCGTATTCCCCGTAAACCTCTAAAACGTCACATATACAGATGATGACTTCGTTGCCAGTACTTAATACGGAGCGTCAAGTCGTTGGCGAAAGGAAGGCTTAATATCTGAGCCGCTACTGGGACTGCAAAAGAGTTTCACCACTCTTGCCAAAGCTCACGACTTAAAGTGTTTGACAATTTCACAAACATTTCACGGAATTTCTCCCGCCCCAAAACTCTCCCCTTGAAGGCAGCTTTTTCCTTGTTAATTCGAGCAAAAGAGCGCTTTTCCCTTATATTCAGCATTTTTTATCTACACATGTCATCATGCTGCAATGTTTGCACGCTAGCAACTCTGTGGTACAGATAACGATTTAATTTGAGGGACTTCATTTGAGAAAATGGCTTTTGTCTTTGTTTCCGCCATGGAGTGACTGAACTTTGCGTTCTGGTCTCATAAAGAAAACTTGTGCGCTATAGGGAAATACATCTCTTTTTCAACTAAAACAGGTGACTCAATCTTCATCATATAGTTGCAAATTGCAAGGGCACTCAGTCAAATTCCAAAAAACCGGTCATATTTCAACCTAATGTCTACTTTCTCTTGTCTTAGTAACCTTCAGTACAGTAGAGACAAAGCTCATTCCTCCTGTGGAACTCTAGAGCGTCTGAATCTTGCTTATAACTCATTCCTTCCTGTGATTTTCAGCCTGCTGCAACGTCTGGTTGTGCTTGCCTTGAATTACGTTGCTTCTTCAACGCCGTGCAACTTACACAGACGCAACAACGTCATGACCGTTGAGTGACGCTAAATGGAGGATTATGCTGAAAATGAGTCTGTAACTGAGGATAGAACGAGGGTCTAGAGGTAGGAAGTGATTTCGTCCTAGGCTGCTTATGTCACTGCTGTGACTAGAAACGACCCAGTGGACTTAATGTTCGGTGGCTCAAGCAGTGTGAGACAGAATCACCAAAATATCCCAGCTCTAGACGTGAATACAGCTTCATTTTTCAACCACTGACTTGCCAGCGCCGTGCACATGTAAGGTATCATCATATATTTAAAAAATGTGCGTCAGTAGCAGACAATCATCTCATGGCAGACAATCGTGTCGATCTCCGTCGGGTCTTTTCACAGGACGACGAAGTTAACGTCCGAAACGGTTGCCGTCTACGCCTCAGGACGTAGCAACGTTCAAAAAATTCTTGTGGTGTCTCCCTCCTCCCTCCTCAGTCGGCGTCCTCCGCCTGGACCACGCAAAACACGTCCACGTCGGGCAACTCCTGGTCGGCTGCGACCTCGCAGCGGACGTGAGAGACCTGCAGCATGGGGGTGTCGCAAACAACGACAAGACTTGACTGCAAAAGCAGAACCCCCGATGCTTCAATGATTTCGCGCCCAATACGTCCTTCTTTTCACTCATGCAACTCCTTTAACTCTAGAAAAGACTGTTTTCACTCCCGACTTAGGTGCAGTGATTTGCTCAGCAGTGATTTGAGTCGGTCTAAATTATTAGTGATTGTTCGGTCCGAATTCGTCTCTTTCTCCTCTTGCCCACTCTACGTTGGAACGGAATTCGGATCAAGGAAAGAAAAGAGAAGCCAAGCCCAGAAACGGCTGTGGATGGCGGGAGAGGGAGAGAGAGACGGGATCCTCGTCCACAGGGGCAGAGACGCTATCAGCGTCGCACTTTTAAAGTTCGTATTAGTCACTAGCATTAGTTAGAATAGGGGCTACGTGAAACGAAAGTCGTCTGCCAACTCAAACAGTTTCACATGCATGTAAAATGGAGGAGATCTGTGAATAATATATTTTCGACAAAGCTCTCTGGCATTTTTATTGAAAAAGACCAAAGTTTCAATATTTGCCGTGCCAGATTCGATCAAAGTTTTTCTCCATCCGCGAGTCTGCTTGTTTTTGTCTAAGCGAACGTTGAGTTTGAGACAACTTTTCTTTCTATCATTTTTTTAGTTTTCTAAGCCAAAGTTCGGTGGACCATTTTGGCCTACTTTGGTGCTTGGTGGAGGTGAAGACCAAGCAGAGGATCATCTCAGTCACCTGGACCGCATGGAGGAGGTCATCGCACATGTTGTAGATACGGCACTTTAGGCTCTTTTTGTCATTTTTCTGCACACAGTCAGTCCTCAAAAGTGTGTGCAAAGTGCATGTCTTCAGTGAGGCGAGCTGTTACTTCTGACTGCACTCGGATCATATGACATTGGGGGGACAAAAAACCGCTCTCTTTTCACGTACTTCAGTACGTGGAAGTATGCGTCATGAAATTTCTTGCTTTGTGTGCACGTGAGTAAAAAAAAGTGTCTTGACGTGCTGTTTTCCCGTTGTACGAGATGCTCCTCTATCCTCTTCCGGTTTTCCTGAGATACCTCTTGCACTCCTCGCTGCCCTTGTCCGCGTCTTCCCTACTGACTATTACATTGCCTGCATTAAGCATTATGACTCACGTCGCAAGTAACATTAGTATTCATAACTTTTTCCAAAAAACGCTCGCAAAGCAAAAGATTGTAGCTTCTCCCCCTCCCCCTGCGCACTCCAGCTTAGACAGGTATTGATCAACTGTTGTGTGGTGCTCAAGAACCACATCTGCCACAGGGGCTGCAACCAGAATACCTACGCGCCGAAGGCTACTACATATTCGTTGTTCCAGTTTTTCACCACCAGGTGGCGTCACTGCACGCAGAACTGATTCTGGCCTCATTCATCGTGGCCAAAGACTTGATCTATGCCTTCGACTCACGTCTGCTTGACGGCAGCATTTTCGAGCTCTCCCAATTCATTGTTCTGTAGGCCCAGGGTCTCTTGGATTCAAAGCACAGCATCAGCTTCAACTACCCAGTTGTGGACGATCACGTGATCGTCTCCATCTCTCAATACAGGGTGCCCCATATCACCTCACCCTGAGGCCGTGGAGACTCTGGAGAACCCTCGGAGGCTGTGTTGTCCCCCACTTGTTCCGAGCTGCCTCCTTATTAGGGGTGGAGCGGGTTATAACCCGAGCCCGCGAGCCCACACCTTAAGTTGCTAACCTGCATCAACCCGCAACCCCCAAGGATTCAGAAATCTTATCCACCTCTTGGATAAGAAGTACCAGATCCCTGCAAGGTATTCCCTCTGCAATGTCCTGATCCCCCAGAACTTTATAGGAAGTCAAAAAAAAGGTCAAGACCAAACTGGCAGAGGCAGAAAGCATCTGCTCAATGACAGTCCTGTGGACATCTGACTACAATGATAGTTTCATGGCCGTCACAGGTCACTTCTGGAACTGTGGGGAAGAAAAACTCCAGTCATGCGCGATTGACTGTGACATAGTGAAAGGTCACCACACCGGAGAAAGGATCCAAAAAGAATTTGATATATGGATTTCCTCCAATACTGGACGAGCAGAAGGTTCTCACTGTGGTGACTGATAATGGGAGCAACGTGGTCAAGGCTGTCAAGAACATGGGACTTCAACGAACTTCTTGTTATGCTCACTCCCTTAATTTAATAAAAGCCTGTGAACCCCTTCACGAGATGAGGCAGAAGGTGTCGAAGGTGGTGGTGACCATCAGGCAGGCAACAGTCATGAAGGAGAAATATGTACATGAGACCCTGGGGGAGAAGCCCCAGAGATTGATACAGGATGTGGACCAGATGCTGGAGACGTTCTTGGAGCTGAAAGATGCCATCTCTTTGCTGATCACGCAAACTGGCCTAGACAGAGAAGTTGGCACCTTTGGAACATCATTCTGGGAGGTGCTTGAACAAGCTGTGATGCTCCTTCAGCCATTCTATGACGTCACAGTAGAGCTGTCAGCAGAGAAATTCCCTACAGCCCCCCAGATTAACCCCTTGAAATGGTGGGTGACAGAAGGAAACAAAGATTTCCTGAGCTGTTCCCGCTGGCCCTCAAGTACCTCTCGATTCCGCCAACCTCAGTCCCATTGGAGAGGGTCTTCTCATCTGCAGGACCGGTCATATCAGTGTGCATGCTAATTGTCTTGCATGGAAATCTCAAGAAATCAGTGCCACTCTAGAAGGATAAAGTTTCCCTTGTTTTCAAATGTCTTTGTATCAATAAAAAGGAATAATGCTAAGAGACTGAGAATTGTCTATCAGCCCGCAATCCAGCAATCCATTTTGTCAACCTGACCTGACCCGAGCCTGCATCTCCTGAACCCGACTTGACCCGAGCCTGCATCTCCTGAACCCGACCCGACCCGAGCCTGCATCTCCTGAACCCGACCCGACCCGAGCCTGCATCTCCTGAACCCGACCCGACCCGAGCCTGCATCTCCTGAACCCGACCCGACCCGAGCCCGCTCCACCCCTAATCCTTAGGACAACGAAGCTGGAACGAAGAAGAGCTCGGCCATTGTCCAGCTAGCTCTAGGCTGGCTCATCTGTCAGCCTCTGCTTGCTCTACTTGCTTCTTGGCACAAGCACCCCGATTCCAGCTTACTGTTCTCAGATAAGTTAGGTGCAGTGGGCAAAGTAAGTCGAAAAAAGTCGAGCATCATTTTCGCTAATTACATTATCATCATTATTGCACTTCACACAAAAACAATTCATCCTGAAAAGAAATACGTGCAGCTGTAATATTTTCTGGGATATCTGCGTCGCCAGAGCACAGTGAATCAACAATCCGTCTGCTGTTTCTCGCCTGCTCCGTCTGCTGCTGCCTGTTTGCCTCAACTGGAAGTGGGAAGACCTTGAGGAAACAGCCTTTGTTAAGTCATGTACGACGAAGGCTGATCCCTGCCCCGTCGAAGCCTTCGTCAACGGTGATGCAGTGGCCGCCATGCTGTGGTCACTGCCATCCCTGCCTTCGTGCGTGCTCGCCCTCGCGGTCGCCGCTACCTCTGCTGCCGAGGTATTCGTATTCGACCGCCTCAGCGGCGCCCAGGTGGCGGCGTTCCGCGCCGCCTCCGCCGGATTCGGGCGTCCCTTGCCCGACCGCGGCCTCCGCGGGCTGGCTTTCAAGGTCCGGCCGTCCATCTACGCGTGTCAAGAAATCGACCCGCCGCCACCTCACATCGTCCGCCAGAATGCCATCGCCATAGTCGCGAGGTTCGGTGGGTGTAACTTCGAGAAGAAAGTAAGGAACTCCATGTAGTATGTATCAGGCCACATGATTATTTAGTAGGCACCATGGATGCACCTGGGTGGTGTTAATACATTAAAAATGTCTTGTAGGGACAAAATGAAAGGAGGTGGGAGGACCAACAGGGAAGCCAACTGAAGGGAGGGTGTTGTAGGTGGGGTTGACCACGGGCGTGAGGCAAGAGGACTTGAACATGGAGAGGCGTCAGGGAATAAGTGGATGGTTTCGTGCTCGCACAACACGTGAAATCTGGATGATGGTTCTGATTTCAGGATAGGTTGAACATGAGGAGAAAAGCAATACACTTATCGAGAGTGAGGATCCAAACTGAAACACTATAAAGCGTAGTATATTCCACACTTGTTTCCAAAGAACTCTCAGTGTTGCCATAAAAAAGAGTCGAGGAGTTCGTTTGTGTCACCGACATCTGGACTGTGACCAGAATCTGAGATTTTGATCTCACCTTCTACAAGATCGTCAGGGGCATCCATATTTCTTATTGCCGTGTGATCAAAAGCTAACGGAGTCGTGCTAAAGAGAGTTCCGTACATTTGTGACGCGTACAACAAATGAAACTCACACGAATACGCGAGGTTGAACATTTAATACAAGGCCTTCACTATAATTTGTCGTTGATCAAATATTAGCATTATCTAATACTCACTTGACTAGCTTGACTCTGCTGAGATCGCAGCAACGTGTGAGCGTCCAGGTGGGAGCTGAACTTCGCACACATGAATGAACACCCAACTGCCCGAGGCGATTTGGCCACCCCCTCCACTGACCTCAACCAGAGTGACTATTTCTTGTGCGGCCACGTGGAGAGGTGGACCAATGCCACCTGACACCAGAACGTCAACTCCAACAAGGCCGTCATCATGGAGTGCATGAACTCCCTCGACTGACATGTGCATGCGGGGAGTGCCACTCTCATCTGGAAGGCTGTAATCTCAGCGGAGTAAAGTAGAGTAGTCTTGTTCCAAGTCGTTTGGTCGGCGTCAAATTATAAAAGTCTCCCTCTATAGAAGAATCCTTTTCGTGTACTCACGGATTATGTACTCACTCAAAATTCTGAACCGACGATTTTTCTCTCATATATGATATGAAGAAAACTTGCATATTGTACTGAGCAGCCCATGTAATGTACTCAAACGGGTTCAGCCCAACACCTCGATTTCTTTCAAAGTCTTGTCCGTCAGGAAACTGGAATGTGAGGCTACAAGAAAAACAGTGTCAAGAAAGCATTACAGGGTGTGATTTATTTAGCTTCAATCACGTTACCAAAGGCTTGAAACAGTGTGTCTGATGTGTTCAACTGCGGCAGGTCCACTCAGGAGGCTTGCTGGAGCTCTTGCAGACATTGTGGACTCTCCTCCGGGGGGATTGGTTCACTCCCTTGGACTGGGTCACTTTGTCCGGGGCCACTGGGGAGGGTGCAAACTCAGTGCCCAAGTCCAAACCAGACCTGGCCGTACGTGTTAAGGGCAAGTGGGGTTGCCATTCCAAAGCCGGACTTCAGGATCGAAATGGTTGCGGCAGTGTAATAGAGAGCCTGCAGTGAGTTTATTGCTGCCAACAGCTAGTTTGTCAAGGGCAGCGGCAGCGGGGATGACGACAGCACGGATCAACAACTAGGTCTATAGATGGCATAGTCTCCCCTCTTCTCCAAGTTAATCTCGAGGCAGTTGGAAGTGTTAAACAGGATCTAGAGCTGTTTTTCCTTATCTGGGTCGACTGAAGCTAAATAAAGCACACTTGTCAGATGACTACTCGAAGGAGGTCAACAGATGCTCTTGTAAGGAATAAAGCTTTTGTCATGATCTTGCATTCTGCCGTGGTTCAGTGTTTTTGTAAAATACACCGCAAGGTGATGTACAAAAGTGAATGACACATTCGTGGTGTATAGTGAAACTGTATAGCCGCCATCGTGTAGGTCAGTACTGTCCCCAATCACTGCTCCAATCATTCCCCTGGTCTCATAGTCCTACATTATTTGCATCATATTGAAAAATGTAGTTTGTATTCATAGGCGTGTACGTTCTTTCAGGTTTCTTGGGCCCAACGTGCCAACTACTCGGCGGTGATCGTGTATAATAACCACTCGGACAAGCTAGTGCCGATGGGCGGTGATGACGACAAGCTCATTCCGTCAGTCTTCATCGGCTACACGGACGCCCAGATCCTCCTTGATCGGTACGTCGACAACGACTCCTACCAGCTACTACTCACTGACGACGACTCCTTTGACGTGAATGCGTATCTCCTGCCCTTCGCCATCGTGGTCGGTATCTGCTTCCTCGTCATGCTTTGCGTCGTCCTCTTCAAGTGTTGGCAGGATCACCGTCGCTCGAAGCGACACAGACTTCCAAAGTCCGCCCTCAGGCGGTTGCCCATCATCAAGTTCAAGGTGGGCGACCCGTACGAGACCTGCTGCGTGTGCTTAGATGACTTTGTCGTCGGAGAGAAGCTGCGCATTCTGCCGTGTGATCATGGCTACCACGCAAAGTGCATCGACCCGTGGCTGGTCAAGAACAAACGTATATGTCCTCAGTGCAGAAAGAAGGTCTTTCCATCGCCGGAGGATGATCACTCGGATGAGGAGGAGAACGCGCCACTCCTGGCGAATGCTGCACCAATCGCTGCTGTTGTGCAGCCCCCGGCGCACCGGGCGCAGCGCCAGAGGCCAACCTCAACGCCCTCTCCCCCGGATTCACCTTCGCCGCGAGAGCGAGTGGAAGCGTTGGTGGAGCGAGAGATGGAAGCTGCCATTCAGCAGCACCCTCCACGACCATCTCACCAACAACGGGTGACGGCGCTGGTGGTCGACGAGATCGCCGCCATCGTCCACCAACACATCTCGCAGCAGTCAGATAGTGACGAGTCAGAAGAAGAGCAAGGTATGTACATGCGAGGTCTGGCCTAATTAGCTCCCTACTAGCACTGACAAACCGTGTAGTGCTGCACCATGTCCAACTTCTACGGTGATTTTCCAATCACCGTCAGTGCAGCTGATGCTTCATGGGTCAGAACATAAGCCTTGTGCCAACCAGTTTCAGTCTCTTTGATGCAAAGCTCCGGCTTTACAGTAGGGTTTGTTCCCCATGAGCCAAAAATATTATACCGCCCTGTTGGAGCGATTTTACCTCATTGGACCACCCTTCTACCGTACTGGAGTGCTGCTCACCTTATGGGAGCACTTTTTGGACTCGACTGGATCATTTTTCCACTTTACTCGGGTATTTTCCCACTTGATTGGAGTTCTATCTCAGCTGTGGATAGAGAGGTGTCAGCCGTCACCTTGACATATCTCAACTGTGGAGGGAAAGCGGCCTTTTCCAAGTTCAACCTGAGCCTAGATCATCTATCAAGTCTGAGTCGAAAATGCAGGACCCAAAAATATCTTAAGGAAAGGCTGAACTCGCAGGTGTCAAAAGCTACAGTACAGTGAGAATTTTGCATCAAATTACAGATTGCCCCAGTAGTGATGCAGCGAGTCAGTTTCTTTAGGAATTTAAACAATACACGCACTGTATACAGTCCAGCAACGTCCCTTCCAAACCAGGACCCAGCTGTTTATATGAAACGTTTTCTCCTCATCACTGAACTCATGACCATTATCTTCTTTTCAGGCATTGCTGTGTGACCTGTCCGACGACTACTTCTAGTCCAAGGAAAGCATTGAAGATTAGGTTGCACTCATGCAACGTCCTTTTGTCAATCTTGGCCGAGTTAAAGTAACGCTAGTAACACATACGTCTTTTTTTTTGCTTAGAAAATGTATAGATGATGTTGCACGATTTTGTTCTATGGAATGCATTTCACCTTCTCTCGACTATCTACTGAGCACGCACGTGGACGTCGGTCGACCCTTCGAAGCACACTTCGACGGACCTGATCTTGTAGCAGACGAACCCGCCGCTGAATTAGCGTTCTCAGAAATAACGTTGGACACTTCAGTCCTATTCCTTCGATCATACGAAACAATCGCTCTTTATTGTAATAATCTATTATGAACCCCCTCGTTTCAACACTTCAACACTTGTCGATAGCGGTGTTGACCTTAGTGGCAATGACCGCCTCCTCCCCCATGGCCGAGAGCACGGTGCACAGGATGTCCCTGCTCTCCTCAATGGCCTTGCGGATCTCGTCGCCGAGCTCGCCCTCCGGGACCTTGAGGTCGTCGCGAGTCTGTCCGGCGTCGTCCATGAGAGAGAGAAAGTTGTCCTCAATGTCGAGCAGCTGGTAATCCCGGCGGGTTATATTGGGCACGTCCATGTTATGGGTGGACGGGCAGATGTCCTCGTACTTCTTGTTGGTGAAGATGTCCAGGGCCACCAGGTGCACCTTGGCGTGCCCGTGCTTTCCGGTCTTGGACGTAGACATCTCCACAATCTTGCAGGGGCGTCCCTGTAAACGCGGAACATACATACGTAAGGAAGGGGTCAAATTCTATCCTCAAGTCTTTTCACTCACCTTGATCATGACGAATCCGTTCTTCCTAAGGGCCGAGCACTGCATGGGGAAGGTGGCGGACGCTCCGGCGTCGCCCTCGTTGAAGTCGTACTCGTCCGCCATGATCGTCAGGATCCCCACGTGTTTGGCCGGGTTGAAGACGGACGGTCGATCGGTCGGGCGAGGCGGCGAGACGGACAAGAGCCAAAGAGAAAGAACTTAGGAGAGAGGAGGAGACGAGAGGTTGGCCCACGCATACGCGCGTGAGCAGGCACAGCTACAGGCGGGCGGCAGACCAAAAAAATCCGGCCTCGGGGTTGCCAGGGAGCGTCCTGGGCGACGTGGCACGCGGGATGGGAACAACAGATGGAAGCAGAAGGGCGGTCGGGAAAGGGGCGGCGTCGGAAAGGGTTGGGGAGATATGCGGGACACGGGGACAGTCCGGGTCGGTGCCGAGAGATCATCCTGGGGCACGCGGGGAGGGCACTGAGGAGACCAAAGGTGGCTCCTGTGGCAACCCCTGCAGAGTCCGAGGATCCGCCGAAAGGCCCAACGCTGTGGGCGGCCGACCGGGCAGCCGGTGACTTCCGCCCGACCTCAGCAACGAGGGACAAGGAACGTCTGGAGAGAGGACATGTTCAAGTTACACAAGCGGGCGTTAAAACGGCGGACGTTTACACGCCTGCTTTCCGTCTTTCAAATTGGTCGAAGCCGATGACTTCTCCAATTTGTCCATGGAGACAAGCACCTTGTAGGCGGAGGGAGACCAGTACTTGCTTCAGGTCTTGAGGTTGCACCTCGTTCGCCAGGGAACCTGTTCGGGCGGCGGAAGCCAGTGCCGGCCCGGCGGCCCTGAGGCAGATAAGAGGTTCGAGGTTGCGCTGCTGGGAGTCCGGGGAAGGAATTCACCTATGGCAGCACTGTCAGATCGTCGAGGCCAAGACGAGGAGGTTGAGGTCGCCGGATCGATCCGACCGATCTCGAATAACCTCTTTAGAACATTGCGAGGACAGCGGCGTCAGCGACCTCCTCAAAACGCGGGGCAGATGTACTGCGTCTCCGACGGCTCCATGGTCTCTAGCAACGCTATTTCGGTCCCCGCCTGCTCGGCCGAGCTTGAGGGCGGCCGGTTGTCAGTGCCGAAGAGAGAGAGAGCAACACTTGGTTCGGTCGTCTGCTGGCCGCCACCAAGCTGGGGCTGCCCGTCGGTCGGTCTTGTCTGTCCGGGTGGGCTCTCGGCTCTCAGCTCTCAGCTCTCAGCTCTCGCCCGCTTGCTTGTCTTTAGCGGGCGGCGCCTCTCCCGTTTCTCGGTCTCCTCCACTCCCCCTCTCCTTTTTGTCGACCTCGCCCTCGGGTCCAAGATGCAGACGATCAAGTGCGTGGTGGTGGGCGACGGCGCCGTCGGCAAGACGTGCCTACTCATCTCGTACACGACCAACAAGTTCCCGTCGGAATACGTGCCCACGGTAAGTCGGAAATCTGTTAGAGAAAGAGTGACGGCTGCGCGACGTTTTTTCTCTTCTCCTCCCCCACCCCACCCGACCCCGCTTCTACGGGTAGGTGTTTGACAACTACGCGGTGACGGTGATGATCGGAGGCGAACCGTACACACTTGGCCTATTCGACACGGCCGGTCAGGAGGACTACGACCGTTTGAGGCCGCTGTCGTATCCACAGACGGACGTCTTCCTGGTGTGCTTTTCGGTGGTGAGCCCGTCTTCATTCGAGAACGTCAAGGAGAAGTGGGTCCCTGAGATCTCCCACCACTGCCAGAAGACTCCCTTTTTGCTGGTGGGCACGCAGATCGACCTGCGCGACGATGCGGCCATCATCGAGAAGCTGGCCAAAAACAAGCAGAAGCCTCTGACCATGGAGGTAGGAGAGAAGCTCGCCAAGGAGCTCAGGGCCGTCAAATACGTCGAGTGCTCAGCGCTCACGCAGGTGAGGATTTCGACAGTAAGATAACGAGAAAGGGTAAGCTTTGGACGCGGTCCTCGCTCCATGAAGCTGGCATGGGTGCGTTGCATTTTATCATCAAAATATTGCAGAAAATATCTTACGCAAGCAGCACCAAGACAACACTCTCAAAATCTAGCTCTGTGTACAATCCTTGAGCTGGGTGTTGCCATCAAGGCCATTCACGAGGGTGGAGCCACCGTGGTTTCCAGTTCCTGCCCTAGAGTTGTAGCAATCCTGTATACTGCCCCAGGACTTGCATCACCTTCATGTGCAGCTTGTTTTCACCAATTCATAAGCATGTGACCCATAATCGTCGCACACTGATCTGCGGCTAATACAGTAGAATAGGCTTGAACGGACCCGGCGGGGGACTACGAAGTGTTCGATTAACCTCAGGGTGTCATCATTCCGGCTGAGTTTGGACACTTTGTAAAGCTGTTGGAATAAGCGCTCTGTCCGATCCCCTGTTCCATCAAGCGTACTTAGCTGTACTAACTACCAAATTATATCTTTCCAGAAAGGATTGAAGAACGTGTTTGATGAGGCCATTTTGGCTGCCCTCGAGCCACCCGAGCCACCAAGGCGGCGAAAGTGCACTCTTCTGTGATTCGTTTACAGCTGTCCTATCCTATCCAGTTATTTTGTAATAAAATAAGTATTGAAGGGTGAGACGCGCAGTACCATATATATATATATGATATATATAATATAAACCCTTTTCCTGTCGCTCTCCACCACATGTAACCGATGAAAGTGAAATTTAAACCTTAAAAGAAATGCCTGACATAAAAACTTGATAAGGGGTTCTCTGTTCTGATTTTTTTTCCATTTCATTCACTGAGTTCTAGTCTTGGCATCCTGGAACGTTTGTATCAGTAGCAATCTGAGAATGTTTGTTCTCTGTCCTTGCAATGCGATGAGCCGATCAAACTGGTATATTTCATGCATGTCTATAACAATGCCTTCATTGGTCTCAGAGTCCTCCGAATCCTGCGTTGTCGATCTCGTCAAAGTTTTTCTTCACGAAGCTCCCGAACCCTGACCGGTCAATCTCGTCGAAGTTCTTCTTCACGAAGCTTCCGAAGCCTGATCGGTCGATCTCGTCGAAGTTCTTCTTGGCCATGCCGAAGGTCATTCCGCTAGTGATTGGACGAGTAAGACGTAATATACTTATATAATGTGTACGCACTAGTAGATACGAGCATGTACACATCAGAAACGCGGAAGTAATTTGGATGTTTAAGACCTTGCTGTCAAAGTGAATCACGGGATGCTGTGATAAGGAGGAAGTTCCACAAAGAAAAAGTGACATACGCACAAGAACTGATCGCATAGGATTGTGACTGAAGTTTTAGGATAGTCTCCACATGTCACAGTAAAGCCTTGTAGCCAACAGAAAATGAAAAAAAGTGCGTTGATGCCTTTGAAGTTTGATATTTGATCTCGCTGTGGATTGCATTGCAGTGGGTGCAATGCGGTAACTGCATGGTATAGACGATTGCTGGAGTTAGGAGAAATCGCATTTAAGACGATTTGTTTGCGCACTCATTTGAGGCGGTTGCAGCCAATTTGCTCAGTATGTGATAAGAATTTGTCATCAAGGATACGGAGACCTTGGATGTTCAGGCGAAAACCTGAACAAACAAGTTGAAAACCAAAAATTTGGGGCCATCAATGTCATGGAACTGGCAAAACTGAAAAATCAGGCAAGAGGTGCAACAAACTTATATTTCAGGCCGGGCTGGCAATTATGAAAAGCCTGAGATGTTATTTGCATACTCTTTGAAACAAATTACCGTCGGGCCTCATAGAGCTGTTGACATATTTTGAAAGCAGTGTATTCAGTACAATGGCATATTTTTGAGACCACATTGGCACGTCTTCCTGGTCAGAACCAGAACCAATGTTGTGGCAACGCTCAAAACAAAATTCCTCCAATTTTTTTGGTTTCAGGAATTTTGGAAGAAAATTGTAAGTTTAATTCTCGCAGACATGAATGTCGCACCTATGATAAGTCTCGTATACATAATAAATTTGTCACTGATATTTTTTTTGTAAAAGGCCTGCTTTCGTGATGGCCAAAATTTTTGGGTGACTTTAGCAAACCTGCTTCCTGGCTCACTCTAACAGGAACAACTTGTGTGAGTGTGTAAAAGTGTCTACAAATTTGATGATTCCGAAAGTAAAAACAAGTATTAACGGCTTCCTTAAAAAATAAGTACTGCTTTGGTCGACATAAGCACATGTCCAAAAAGGCTTAATCATAACATTTCCCTTCATCGTATGCTGCCAAACCAAGTTCTGGTTCGGCTAACCGGAGATGCTGGGGTCCAGGATAATGAGACTCATATATGAACAACTCGGCAGGGTTAAATCAGCTCTAACCGGCCACAATTATCAAAGTATCATATCCATACCAGTACCCAAAATCAGGAATGCTGTTTCTATGAGATAGAGCGTGAGGTGTTTGTATACCTCATGTGCTGGTGCCAAGACCGTGCAAGGAAGCGCATGGATGCTTTTCATTGGCTACAGCCAGACCAAACCCCTCTTTTCCTTGGACCACCTGCTCAGGTTCATCAACGTGGACCTCATCAAACAGGCCGAAGGGCGGGGGGAGGAGCAAAGTAATATTAATTTGGGGATGCCATCATGAAAGGAAAGGGGAAAATCTCCACGGACATTTCTCATGTCAGGTGAACACTTCTCCATCTGCCTCGTAAGCCATTTTCAAACGAAACTTCACGACTTCCTAAAATTCATGTCTCTCACTCATGTCTCGTTTGATTGTACACCTACTGGTGACCGAGGATTATCGTATATGCGAAATTTTGACTGTAAGTGGTCGTCAACGGAACTTCATAGGTCGTAATCTCTCAACCATTCCATTTCTGCTCCCACACCGAGCCGGGAGGAAATAAGAGTCATCTGTTGAAGATTTTGCAGTGACAAGATGTTATAAGTCTTGTCGAATAGCGTGTCAAGTTCAAGTTCTGGTACCCCACATGAGCTGTCCTAAACCGAAAGAGACTGCGTAGTCTATATGCAGTAGAATCTCGACACCTGTAATATGTCTTCCTCGTCTTATTAGTGAAGCACAAACTCTCTCGGAATGTTTTGAGTAACAAATTCTGTTCTTTACCAAGTTATTATGTGCAATACATCCTAGCTGGATACGATACCGTGGCAAAAATAACTCACTGAGTGTGATGCCACCAGAGCAGAAAATGCATCTAACTTTGATGAAACATCACATGTTTTCTCTGCCAGCTAAAGAGTGGTTCTCTTGAACTAATAACACCAATGATGATAAAATGCAAAGTAGGTGTAAGCAAACCGTTGATTATTTTTGATGCTCACTTGCTCTTGAGCTAGGTATGAGTCGTAGATTTTCTCCTCGGAAAGAGTTATAGTTTTGGTAGTCCTGATTTAGAAGTTCACCCTTGCTTTTTTCTGGCCAATTTCTTATATACTGTAAACATGTATGACGTCACCTATGCGAACGATGAACGAAAGTTGACAGGAAAACAGAACTATACCATGTACAACGACCATTGCACCATCAATGCAATCCCAATCATCGAGATGTCTCAATTCTTGCAACTTCGGTGTAGTCTTAGCCAAGACATCGGAGATCAAGGATGATGCCAATGATGCCCAAACCGACTTCTTCTTGTTCCCAAGGTCAAGGCAAGCCTTGTTGGCCTCAACACTGAGGGAAGCAGGGTCCAGAATGACTGGATTGCATTGACACTGCAGTGTTTGTTGTGCATGATGCAGCTCTTTCTGGGTTGACTTTTTTGCGAGCCTAGTATTATTAACAAGTTTTGTTCATTGTATTTGGAGGTGAAACTCACATTAAATTGTAACTATGCTGTTCCACGACTCTCGAAATATCACAGCCTTAGGAATATTGTCACATTCGCGCCGAACTCATGTCAACGCGGGCGTTCTTTCGCATATCATTCTTTGTATTGTGCCGAAGTCCGCACTCATCCATGTCACTCACCTACTCACGCAGCCATTTTTTGCTGTTGCTGCTCTTTGCTCACCTCATTGGATCGAATCCTCTCTTATACATCTGTCCATAATGAGGCCTTGGAGCTGCCCTGAGAATGTTTCCACCTCCGAGGGAGTCCAGCTGCCTGAGGATGTGTCCTCCTCCCAGAGAGTCCAAACTGCGCAGGAGGTTCCCACCACCTAAGGAGTCGAGGGCTCTGGCCTCTGGAGAGGCAGACGAACAGAGAAAGAGAGAAGAAATTAGAGGAAGTGTGTACCTATTGACGGATTTTTCGCTCAGGGAGAAGATCTGAAGGTGATTCCAAATAAAAACCTGGGCTCCTTCTCACCAGACGCGAGAAATTGCGCACAAAGAGGCTCCAGTGGCCATTTTACCAAGACAATTTGTCCACCTTCCATTCGAGGGTGTCAGCTAATGCCCAAATACGTTTGACTACATTACAAAAGACCCCCGCTTACAATGACCCTGGATACAGCGGCACTCGTTTCTTAGTGACAGTGTCATAGCACGTGGTGAACGCTACAGTGGACTCCGCATTTGCTGATCTTGCCCGGGAGTGTGACCACAGGCGGATTGGCGTCTACTGTAGTCTGCATCTGGAGACTGGAGTAAAATACCTTCACACCCTGTCCTAGCAGTTATGTTCACTGCATTTACTTACATATTTTTGCCTCACGCTGTACTCCGCTTCTACAGACTGGAGTAGAACACATTCACGCCCATGCCCCAGCTGTCGTGTTCACTGCATTTACTTACATATTTTTGCCTCATACTGTACTCTCCTGTTAGAGACGGGAGTTTTAGGCGAAACACCTTCACGTCCAGGCCCTAAAAGTCATCATCACCTTTTAAATCGTAGGAGGATGAATGACTAGATTTTTGTTTAGCAGAAAAAGGACAAAATGCGTTGCGTTTGACGCCCAGAAATGTCATTCATGTCTGTGTGTCATCTTATCTCATAAGTGAGTGAATTCACGACAAAGGACAGAATCGCTGAAAAGTAAACACGTGTTCCTAGGAGTGGTCGAGGCAGAACCTCCCAACGCTGCTTCATAAAGGAGAGGCAGTCAATAAAGAAGTTACTGCTGATTTAAACGCATTGCGACAAAGCTTAATCTTAATCTTCCGGCTGTCATCTGCTGATGCAGCCCGGGCCAGAAGTTGTACACTTTATTCGTCTTCCCGAGCGCTTTGCTCAACGGACAAGACTGGGCCTGGACGAGATGGTTCGTGGGCCTTCCACCCGGTGGTGTTTTGGAATTCATCTCTCAAACATTGCGTGGCTGTTGTTCGCATGTGTGTACGTGCGTGCAGTTAACCAATACGTACATGTGCATCGGTGCATGAATTTCTTGTACGCAGTCTCCTAAGGCCAGTCTTACCTTCGATAGCTTCTTTGGGACTCTTTGCCACCTGTCAAGCGGAAAAAAACACAAAAAAATTATGAGCGAAATGCACTCGTTCAGGTACTCGTCGCACGTGAATCTCATTTCGAGCTCATAGGGTTAAGACACAGCTCCCAAGGAATGATCAGGTCCAGAATGAAGAAGAAAAAAGCTAAGGATATACTTTGTATCTTCCCATAGGAATCTGTGTTGAATATGAACAATTGTTTTTGCACACACACACACGCACGCACACGAAGGAAGAGTTTATGCGCAATTGCCTCGGCAATTTTTGGCGCAGCCCACCAGAATTTTGACTTACCGGCGATGCAGTAGCAAGGGCGAAGAGCAGAGACACGGCGAGGATGTGGTGAGACATCATGTCCTTCTCTGTTTGAGGACCGGGGGCGGGCGGAGGACGCCTTTTATAATTGTCAGAGGGCTGACGAGAGTCGCCACAGAGAAGATAATCGATGTCTCGGTGGGTACAACGACTGTGGAAAGTCGCCTTATTCCAACAAACAATGTTACAATGCATATTCGAAATCGGTCAACTCGAGAATTGACTAGTCAGTTCCGGAAATGGCCAAGGTTTCAGTCTATACGAATAGAGCATCATGGAAGTGTTACTCACTGTTGGAGGACTGAATTTGCCGTCATGGCACAAGAAGCTTACAATTATAAACAACTGCAGTAGCTGAGGTTGCTCAGATTATTACAGAACTCAACTATTATAGTGGAATAAGTGCGCCTAGACACTTAGTGCAAGGAACAGTTTGGGGAAATGAAGATCCCCCAAGATCAGACTAGAATATGAATATACATAAGTTTGTATAAACCTGGAATACGTGTCACTGTTGTGTACAGATGTTTTGTGTGACCTTGAATCCGTGTCTGTATTGTAATATGTGTGATTATGGGCCACTACGTGCTGCGCAAACACAGTGGCATTTCCTGTATACATGTCCAGTCCTGTCAGGACAGGCTGATGTTCTTTGTTCCAGTATATACAGTGCAGTGCAAAAGTGAGTGTACACCTGCTTCAAAGACAAAAAATCGCATTTTGAGGTCACTTTTTCAGTAGTGAAATGCAATTAAACTTATTTACTCCACTTTGAATGAAAATTAATGTATATGGCAGCGCTGGCCATTTTGTCTACTGTACCATACTGTACTGATGTGTTGGATTTGCACAAGTTGTTTGCCAGCCCTGCCTTTGATATGTG
>JAAUXU010055398.1_pt1 | contig 32245 bp, 40 predicted proteins | sample 7278151 | NCBI WGS metagenome assembly JAAUXU01 (sample SAMN14350113, study PRJNA611818) | marine sediment metagenome | isolation source: surface marine sediment (1.8m) | place: French Polynesia: Moorea | collected 2018-08 | reverse complement strand
TTGCACCTTATCATGACGACGTCTACACTCATCAACAGATTGTCACTGTGTCATTTATTGACTGACTCCAAACTTATTAGTCCACGAAAAGGGAGGGGGATGAGAATGTCCTTATTGCGTTTTCGGCCATCTCCTCTCTATAAACTTTTCCACAGTCTCTCCTTCCAAGACCAGTGGCTCTCTAGTGATGATGTCCAGCAAGTCATTCTGCTTTCTTTTCTTCTCGAGCTCTTTGGCCTCCATGAGCTGCTGGACAAGCCACTGTGGATGGCGACGGCCTTCAAATGTTTGTGGAATCTGCGATAGAAGTGAGTCGTTATGACTTGGTCGTCAGTAATAGGAACAAAAATCATGACACTCTGTCAAGTCTGAATTCATTCGTCCCCTTGAAAGCTGCTAATTTGTGAGCACGAACAGGATGGGTGTAAAATGTGAGCGAGGTCAAAGGAGGCCCTGCGAGGATTAGGTGCAGCTTATGGATGCAACACACAAAGGAGAGGCTGAACTACTTTGCGTTATACAAAGAAAACAACAAATCATGACAAGGTGCCGAAGAGGACGTCGATAAGCCACTTGTACTCGTTCATGCAGCACCTACAGGTCACTTTGTTTTTGGAGCTTAGTCTAGATTTCTTTCACGGTACGGTACCATTCTCTCCGTCTCATGAAGCTCCTTGAGATAGTTGTCCACGTAGAGCTCGGCGTCGAACTTTGAGGCCAGCCGGACTCGTTCTATCAGAGTCTGACGAAAAACGATCTCTTTGTTCTTGACACGTTGGATGGCCCTACGGGAATACATGGCAGCGCGAAGGCGGCGGCGTTTGCGGCGTCGGTGAACCTAAGGTCGTACAATCCCATTACATGTAAGCTTTTTCTTCAGCATAATGCACAGCAGAAGCCGTCTAGAAGCTGGCTCACCTTCATCTTTCGCTTTCGTATCCTGAGCATGCGGTGCGCCATCTTGGGAGGATTGACCGTGGCAGCCGGCGCCGAGATCGGGGACGAGTTGGGGTTGGGCTTCACGGAAGGAGCTTCAACGATACGAGCTCTCGAAGCCACCGGCTCCACTAAGGACGTCCTCTTGCTGCAAATCATTAGATGTGGTTGCTAACTGACTACTCGCGTTTGGTCGGTGGGGGTACAAGAAAAACTATCCTGAGTCACTAGCCCAGCAAATCACTAGTGACTCAAACACCTCACCGCGAATCGGGAATACTCTCCTCGGCCAATGAAGCCCTAAATTGCGTTGATCCGTTGCAATTGATTCTGCCTTCTCACTTTTGTCTGAACGAGTGATCGCCAAGAACGATTACAATTTTTGTTGTCCTTACGCATGATCTGTGGTCGGGCAGTCTCTGGAAGCGCCAGTGAGCGAGGGCAGCCTCATTTCCTTGGCCACGTCAACGAGAGGCGCCGAGGAGACCAGGAACGAAGCGTTTAGTGTCAGCGAGGACAAGCGGCTGTTGACTGACCACACGGGATCAAGGCTGGAGGGATCAGCAGGAGTGGGAGACACCAACAGATTCTTTTTGGCAGGGGCCACAGTGACACCAGCGTCGTGATGGACAAGACGCCGAAGGCTCAGGCGCGTCATGAAGTTGGCGCCGGACGAGATTAGTCGCGTAACGAGGAGCGGCATCTTTCTTAAAGAGTCGACATCAGCGACGTGATCTATTAGTGATGTTAATGTTTATTTACTTTTTTGCGGTAAAAGGTTAGAGGCCATGATTATTTCGGTAGATGAAGGACCTACCGACCGGCCTCTTGGGTCGACCTCGTCGCCAGTTGAACTCAACGTGATGAAAGTGGCCTTCTTCTTTTCCAAGGTTACTTCAGTCTCTTCGACCGGGTACCTGATTGCAGATGAACAGGGTGAAAACGCGGCCGCATGGCAGATCGGGGTCGCCCTCTACTCTCGGTCCTGCCACTTGGCCACGGTCCAGCGACTACCGCGATGACGCTGGCGCCCAGGCACGATCCCACCAGCAACCTCCCCTCCTCGTCAACGACCGCAATCAGCTACCACGCGATCAAGTAGGGCAAGGCGACCGTCGGTGCGAAGGCGAGGCAGCTCATCGCGAAAGTTTACCATCCTTTCATCTGGCTGAGGTAGATGCAGTCCCAGGTCGCGATGGCGGAGGCCGTCAACATGCCGACAGATATGGGGACAGCACTCATCCAATGGGAGGGGCAGAGACAGAAGTGGTTTCAGTGAGGCCTCACGCTGGACATGTACAAGAGGAGCGTCATTATTCATGGCGCCTTTCCTTTACCCAATCATATCTAGCGAACCAGAAGTGATGTTTCTTTGCGGGAATCTGACGGGTCGAGCCTCAGGTAGAAAGATCCAAACTTGTAACAAAAAATAGCGAATCTTCATTTGAGAAACGGTTGTCCTAAGAGATTTCATCAATTAGAGCAGGTAAGTTCAGAAATAATTTGTTCTAATGAAAACATTCATAGGTGATGTATCGATTTTGATCGCACAATAGAATTACTAACAAAATTTGCGTACCAAAGGCTCTGAGGAGGCTGACTTGTTGGTGTATTGCGGTATCTGCACTTAAGCCTAGTAGAAATGCCTCGGCCTAACACTGGCATAGAAGAGTTCACCTTTTTTGTCCTATGGTCCTGCAGATCATATCTTGGATGCTTTAAGAAAGCTTTAAAGCTTCATAGTCACTCTTAAACCATGAGGTGGTCTCAGGCTTAGAGCCATGATAACCTTGTTGAGAGCGGCTCGTCAACATCGCTAGCGACCCGAATGCACTGCCTTGACTCATGAGTTAAACGCTAGCCTTGAAGTAGTGATGAGTCGCGCCGAGCTTTTTTAGGGCTCGAATTCGGCCGGGCTATTGATAGATTGCGTCGGGCCTGATTCGGGTGCTAATCAATAATATTTTTGGGGGGGTTCACGTTCGCTCAGATTTCCCAAACCTGAGGGAAAAAGGCCATCTGGGATCCCTGCCGAAGACTCGAAAAAATCGCTGGACAGATGAAGAAGCAGGACAAAAATGGCTCAAAAAGGCTTGAAAACGACCCGCAGACTGGAACTTGGTCGGTGTTTCAAAAATCGTGTCAGGCCCACGGGCTTCAGGTCTTTTCCGAACTCATCACAAGGAGCTTCAACTCCTTTAAATGCAGCAGATGAATTTTGCTGCAGCCTTTATGATACGTTTTAACTCTCCGCTGCCCAACTTTTGGGCATCTCAAAAGGTCTTCGCTGACTTTGATGACATCTCTGCTGCACCAGACTAAACGTGAATTGAATGTCTTCTCCGATAGGTTAAGAATCATTTCCCCTAACCCGAAAATCTGGCATTATGTTTGTCAACTATGCTCAGTTTCACTGGCATTTTGGCATTTGTTCCTTTTATTGTATTTGTGGAAAGTTTCATTTTTTAAGTGGGAAAGCCCAGGTGGTTCTTGGGAAAGTGATCCGGGATCGGACACTCGACCGAGGGTCCATTCCAAGTCTGGTCTGACTTTGTCGGGCTGTCGAGCTAGAGAAGGGGCTTGATACTAAGCTCGGCTTGACGTTGTGCATCTATCACTACTGCAGCTGTCTTTTAAGAGTCATCCTGCCGGCTACAAGACAACGAAGCCGCCCGTGAGGAAAGAATTTTTGGCTTCTCGACATGACTTCCTTGTCGGATTTAGCCGGCTCTGTCCGGACCCCCGGGCACCACGACAAGGTCTTCAACGAGGAGTGCATCTTTTCGTTTGACGACCCCGTAAGTCTGGTCAAATTGAGGCGTCCCTTGACCCCTTGGCAGAACGTTACAATGCTTTTTGCCTCAGGACTCGGAGAACGGCCTCTTCGTGTGCATGGCGCGGTTCTTGGGCTTCGGAAGAGATCACGTGGAGCAATACCACGGTCGCACCGGCGCCAGGGTCTTCGTCAGAATCAAGCGGACCAAGGTGCCGAAGGAGGCAGATGATGGTGTCAACAGTCAGCATGGCGAGGAGGTGCCAGAGAAGGTCTCGAGGTGAGTGCGATGGCGCTATCCTTCTTGGAAAAGTAGAACTCAAAGAATATTTAATAATGTTATGTTTGCTGATGCCAAAGACGTGTTCGACAGTCATGTTCATTTCAGAATGGCCATCGGAGTTCCCGGTGGCTTCAGCGCCGCAGTCAAGAGTTTCGACTACAAGTACGATTACTCGGTCGTCCTTTTGCCTGAGTTCAAGCATTACCCGATTGGTGAGTATCTTCTCTTTACGAAGCAGTTCTTCAGAGGCAAAACTTTGTCGATTCCATTCCTCAGATTCGCCCGATCTCCCGCTGTCCATGCAGCTCAGCGCCAAGGGGATCATCAATGCAGAGTCCGCCCTCAAGAAGCAGCAGGTGGAGACCGAATCAGGTACTAAGATTTATTGTTTTGTTACTAAGATTCACTGTTGCGTCGCAATCGATGTTTGTGTATGCACTACCGCTCATACTACGTCCAAGCTACAGACGTATCTCTTTGATAGCTACATGGGGTGGCGAGCAACTCCTTCCGTCCAAGTACGCGTCCGACTTGAAGCAGCTTGACAATGGCAAGAAGGTCCTCCCACGCGGGTGGAAGTGCGAACGGTGCGAGCTTACGACCAACCTGTGGATGAACCTGACAGATGGAGCCATCAACTGCGGCCGGAGGTATCACGACGGCACGGGGGGCAACAACCACGCCGTCGAGCACTATCAAGAAACAAAGTATCCATTGGTAATGGGTCACCCCCTCGAAATTCCGATCCGTTCGAACTGTCGATAACATTCTTTTCCCACAGGCCGTCAAGCTGGGCACGATCACGGCCGACGGGAAAGCTGACGTATACAGTTATCCGGAGGACAACATGGTTCTCGACCCGCTGCTTTCAGAGCATCTCGCGCACTTCGGGATCGCCATCTCGGCCATGCAGAAGACGGACAAGTCCATGGCAGAGCTGGAAATTGACTACAACAAGAACTTTGAGTACTCTGCTATCACTGAGGCCGGTGGCTCTGCTCTCACGCCAGCCTATGGACAGGGACTAACAGGGATGGTGAACCTAGGAAACACTTGCTACATGAACAGCATCATGCAGGTGAGGACCTGAGAAAATAGCAAGAGAATTCATAGTCTTTCACTTTTTTTTTCTTCGTAGCTTCTCTTCACGGTGCCTTCGTTTCATGAAACCTACGTGGAGACGGCACCGAGCTTCTTTTCCACCGCGAACTTCACCGACCCTCTGAACGACTTCAAACTGCAGATGTGCAAGCTTGGACATTCGATGTGGTCGGGAAAGTACTCAAGGTAAGCGCTTGCAAAAAAAAAATACCGATTGTAAAATTTAGCAAAGATTTTGTGCAAATCATAGACCTCCCACCGATGAGGAAAAGGCCGTGGAGGGCGACGCCTTCCAGTGCGGCGTGCGACCAGCAGCCTTCAAGGCCATGGTCAGCAGGGGTCACCCAGAGTTCTCCACCTCCAAGCAGCAGGACGCGCAGGTGCGTAGTAGAGCCTGCTGGTGATTACCACATTGTTATGACGTTTGCGCTTTAGGAGTTCTTTCTGTACTTGTGTACGCTGGTGGAGAGAAACCACGTGGGCGAAAGGTTGCCCATTTCATGCATGCAGTTCAAAGTGGAGGACAGGATCGAGTGCGGGTCCTCTGGAAAGGTTGGCCTTTAACAAGTCTTTTGATGGGCATCTTCTTAAGCAGCTTTCTTGCAGGTGAAATACACAACCCGAGTGGAGGACTTCATGCCCCTACCGATTCCAATGCAAGAGGCCGTGAATGCCGAGGAGGTGGCTGCCTATGAAGCCCAGCAGAAAGAGAACAAAGGACAGAACGTCCCTGAGGAAGAGGTGGTGAGACGCAAGATCCCCTTTGAGAAGTGTCTGGAAGAATTCATGGCCGAGGAAAACGTAGGAGAAGAACACGAATTTCTCCGCAATATTCGTCCAGTAATGCATAATCTCTGTGCAGATCCCAGGCTTCTACTCTCACGCCATCCAAGGAAGGACGTTCGCCAAGAAGTCCGTGCGTTTACAGACTGTCCCGGATTATTTGGTCATACAGCTCAAGAAGTTTGATTTCGGACCAGATTGGGTAAGTCAGTGCTCACTTTTTTGTTCATATTCGCCCAGATCTAAGTTGTGTCGCCCTTGGTCAGATTTGCCGATACTCAAAGCGAAACTTTGGCTCCTTTCAGATGCCCATCAAATTGGACGTTGAGGTCCTGATGCCAGATGAGATAGATCTGTCTGTCCTAAGAGGAACCGGAAGGAAGGAGGGCGAGGAAGAAATGCCGGAGGTAAAAGCTACGGGGAAAGATGGAAAGTTTGCCCGTGCTCATCGGTTTTGTTGTCTCCTTGCCCAGCCTGACAACTCGTCGACAGCTCCCACCGAGCCTGAGATCGAACCCGACGCTGAGATTGTGGAGAAACTGATTGACATGGGCTTCAGTTTAAACGGGTGCCAGCGGGCAGCCGTCGCCACCAAGAACACCAGTTATGAGGCCGCGGTCGGCTGGGTGATGCAGCACATGGACGATCCTGACTTTAATGCGCCGTTAGAGCGGACGAAAGGGTGAGTCACGGCCTGCAAGTCCTTTATACTTGACGCCACATTGTCTCTTTTATGTCCCTGTCAGGGTCGCGTCTGGATTTGTGCCTGATCCGGGTCACCTGGCCACCCTAATGAACATGGGAATGCCCGAGCTGAAGAGCAAGAAAGCTCTCAGAGAGACTGATAACAACGTGGACAGGGCGATCGACTGGATTTTTAGCCATCCGGACGACGATGGCACGGACTGGGACAAGGTGGGGATGACACGCAAGGCTTTGTACAGCTATTTCGCCGATTCTTAGTCCTCAGTGTTGTTCTCCCCCTTCGACTTCTCTATTTAATTAACAACCGCGAATTTGTCTCGCAGCCGACCTCCAATGCCTCCGACGCCAATCCCTCTAACAACGGTCCGCAGTTGAGCGACGGCTCCCCCTTGTACGAACTTTGTGGCATCGTCTCTCACATTGGGAAGTCTGTGCACGTCGGCCACTATGTCTGCCACGTCCTCAAGGAGGGCTCTAGATGGGTCATTTTCAACGACGACAAGGTCGCGTTCAGCGAGAAACCGCCGAAGACCATGGGGTACCTGTATCTTTACAGAAGGAAGAAATAAGCTGGCTGTCACGTACCCTGCGTACGAATGTGGTTTTCAGTCCTCGGCGTAAGTAATGTCCGCGTGGCAAAATGGGCGGCATACACTCCAGTGACAGCTTCCACAGTGGAATCTGCACCTGAACCTTGGTCACTCACACGCCAGATACCAATACCCGATAGGTTTTTCCTCAGTGAAATCGGCCAATATTTTCTAACGGGGCTCCCTGCCACTCACTCAGGCCCCCTGGCTCCTCACATGCTCCCAGGCATGCGACATACGCAAAACCTCACCCTCGGAGGCAGTGGCAGCGTGATGTTGGATGCTGCATGCATCACTGCTCACAGAGCACCGTTCTCGACGTAGAGGAGGACAGAACATACATCAATGAAAAAGAAATGTGATGTGTTTCTTCAACTTTAATGTTTCTAATTTAGTTTTATACCAATGACATTCATATAACTTTAATTTTAAATACCAATTTTGACCCATTTAATGGAAAAACTCACTGTAAATGGGGAAAGGGAAGGAATTTTTGCTCGGCCCCTGCCGTCGAGGGGGTTTCACAATTTTGAGACACCAAAGTGGGCTGTCTCTGTTGGATCTTTTGTATCCACAATATCTCAATGACTGATTTCATCCACAGATTCCGCACCAGAAGCTGCCACTGTAGCGTATGCAGCCCGTTTTTCCCTGCAGACTTAACTTACATCGGGGACTGTATGTCTGCGAGAGTGAGTGCTGAAGTGACTCTTGTTGCCTGACGTCCGAGCAGCCTTCTTTCATACGCTTGTTCCTTCACTGAATAGAATGCGTCCTTTATGTGCATGCGTTTACTGCAAGGGAAATTTCAATGTCACAAAATAGTGGGATTTACTCGCAGCCCCCGACCCCGTTGCAGGCATAGGTGCAGGTCCCAGAAGCACATCTGGTGTTCCCGTCACATAACGTCCCTCTGGGGTTGCCGGTTGCCGGCACCGTCGAGAGGATGTTCTGAAGGTTGACGGAGTTGCCGACGTTGTTGTTCTGCGTCAGGAGGGTGATGGCTGTCGTCAAGGCCTGTAGTTGCGCATATGTACCGAGCAGGTTACATGAGGTGCTATAGCCGCCGCCATAGCCGCCATAGCCACCTCCGCCATAATAGCCGCCTCCTCCATAGTAGCCTCCTCCATAGTGACGAGTCCCGTGTCTTTCGCTTGCTGCAGGGAGTCCTTCTTTAGGGTGAAAATAGGACGTCTGTGACTGTTTCATTTGAGGTTTAGTATTATTAACATTACCTTGTTCCGTTCTACCATCATCGAAGCCGATAGCTAAGACCAGAAGGATACCGAGGAAACCGACCTTCCACATGACGAACCTAATACCGCGTCGACGGTCTTCACTCTGGAGCTTTTATATAATTCTGCCCCGTACAGGTGCAACTTGACGATGCTCACATCACTCTGATGTTGAAGCGTGTGTTTATTCAGCATATAAGATCAAATCATTCTCACTACTGACATGGATAACATGGCGTTTATTGATGGAGTTCTGGCCGTGCCATCTGTATAGGGCCGCGACTGTGTTTCGTCCTCTCCTCACAAGTGCACAACGATTTTCTTGAGGAAATCCTTCAGGGTGACGGGCCGCGTTCACGAGACGGTGGTGGTCCAGGCCTTGCAATCCGTCCACCTCGACGCCTATCCGATCAAGACTGCTACAAGATAAACTGGAAGGGATCTCGTCGAGCTTGACGCAATCAAGTTGTCCCTACTTTAAAGGCCTGGTACCGGCATGAAAGTGCACATTTTCAACACCTCGCGACACAGCCCCTCCATACGAGCATGTTTCTTGTTCAAGACCGTGACCAAGTTGCTCGTGATGTCAACGTAATCCGTGACTTCCTACAAGTCATTTACACATCGCGTGGCAATCTGAATCTCCCACATCATTATCAAGCGAGATCTTTGACAATTAAAACCCTTGTTTCACATCGTATTAGTGAATGAGTGCACGAGCCACTCTCCATGAAGTTATTCTCGACAAAGTTGCACCCTACGTCGTAGACCCAATACCCCCAGCAGTAACGTAGCAGAATGTAACGTGGCTTATTTTGGCCATCACTTTAATCGACTGCTTAAAACTCATATCATGATCATGGCAAATGCTCGTCGATCTCGTCCAGGATCGACTTCAGCTTTTGGTACTGTTCACAATTCAGCGATATTCCCTTCTTCCCGGGCTTCGTGTCCATAGTGTTCTTGTCGACGTACCACTCGCGGATGTCGATGTAAGTGGTCCCCTTGAACTGGCGAACCTACAAGAGGATAAAGAACATTTTCTGTTTTAGGTACACCACTGAGCAAGGCGATCAGTCTTGAATAGAGAGTAGGATCCAAAACGGAACTGCTAGGGAGGGAGTTTGACACAGATTCCAGACATACCTTGACTTTCTTCATCTTGCCAAGGTCCCAAGTGGGTTCGTCGCCCTCAACGGCCGGATTTCCCTTGGCCTTGGCGGCGCCTCCGCTGCTCTTGCTCTTCTTGGCCGGCGTAGGGTCGTCCGGGCCGGAGTCGCTGTCCGACGAGGACTCCTTTGGGCGCCTGGACTTGGGCATCGCGTCGACTTTGGACCGTAGACCAAGCCTTGGTGCTGGGAACCGAGGAAACGGAGGATATCTGCCACGCGGTGTCGGTTGGTGTCACTTTCCTCCTCGTGTCGTTGTTCTTCTTCTTTCTCTTCTCCCTCTCCATCAGCTGTAACCATTGATTGCATCGCGCGCCGACATCAGCTGACTGCGCCGCTGACCGTTGTTTGACTAGTTGAACTGCGGTCTTGATTGATCTTGATTGGTCTTGACGTTCTTGCTGCGGGAGTGTCATGGACACCACAGACATCATGGACATCACCGACCTCACGGACACGTCGACGTCGAAGACTGCGTCACCTGTGTTCTTATCCGGGGTTCTGAACGCTCTCAGCCATGCATTCTACCTACCTAGAGAGAACGAGTGCTTCCTCCTCGCCATCTCCGAAGACGGACGCAGCACCGAAACCATCGTGAGGGTCCCGCTCCATAAGGCTCAGCAGTTACACTTCCTCCTCCTGGACAACCAGAAGTGCTTCCTGGGGAGGAGGATCGAATTAATGGGGCCTCTACGACCGTGTTCTGGGCCACTCTCGGTGGCCCAGGCGAGAAAGGCGGAGGGCCACTTCTATGTAGTCAGCTCGAAATGCCAGCTTCACTTTTCTCCCGTCGAAGACCAAGTCCACGAGCCTGTTAACGTCTCCGGCCGGCTCATCGAGGGCGTCGTGACCTGCGACGACGAAGCCGATTCTGGTGTGGTTATCCTGAACAAGAAGATCTTGCTCGTCACCGTCGCACTAGCGCACATCTCGAATGTATGGAAGCTTACCAAGGGTCAGGTTGTTCTCGTAGCCAACGGGCACCTAGTCAAGGAAGAGGGCAAGCTTGGGTAATTGCTTTGCTGACTCTACAGCACGTACTTGTATGGATCATTTGTCTTCTTCCATTCAGACAGTCCAGCTTTGTCTCCATCCTCGTTGCCTGCGCCAGATCCCTTGTGACAGTGAAGTCGGAAAAATATCAATCGTTGCGCGAGTCGAATGCGCGCCATGACTTCCACCAGAGCCAAGTGGTTGACCTGGCGCACACCTTCGACTGCGACTACGGCACGGTCCTCGCCCTCCTGCGCGGCAGACACAAGTTAAAAGAGAAATTTGACGCTCTGAACCTGCCCTTCGATATGAAATCGCTTTTCGAGAAGGTGGTCTGCCTGGCCCTCTCAGCGGAGTCTGAGAGCACCCTCGAGCTGCCGCCCTCCACCAGCACCAGGTCCGCGGTGGTTGAGTTCTACGACCACGGCGACGAGTGCGCCGCCATGAAAAAAACAAAATATCTTACTAAAGTCAAGGACTTGACGTGCTGTGTGGATGACCTGAAACGGAATCTCTCTCTGCTCATGGAGCCTCTAAAGGGAGAAGCGCTTGAGAGGTCCAACGGGAAGTCTTCCATGTGTCGACAAGAATTTAGCCGTTATCCCCTCCTTGGTGTCATCTGCGCAAATGTGCGGAGTGGCCACATGGAGCTCAAAGATGCCTCTGGAAGTATCATATTGTGTTTGTCAGAACAGCAAGAGACTCACCTGGTGAACAAGTTAGTCGTAGTGAAAGAGTTCACGTGCGTGCTGGAGTGGTTTTCCGGACGCCAGCGGATGTATCTCATGATCAACAAGTCTCAGGTCATGGCCGACTGCGCAAGTCCTCCTGAGGAGACCAATGAACAGCGCTACCAATGGAAGGTCATGCACTCCAGTGCTCCTCTGGTCAGTGTGACCTCCTCGTCTGCCTGTGTTGCTATCAACATTCGAGAAGTCAAGGACAGGAGTGATGAAGACTTGCCTGCCAGAGAAAGAATCGTCTCGGTGTCGTTAGCTTATCTGAAGGGACTGCGAGTCTTGCCAATAGGGACCGAACTCAACCTGCTCTCCAACGACGTCGACGTCCTCCAAGCAAGAAACAAACGCAACGGACAAGAGGGTAACGAAAGACATCCCGTGGAATTCCGTCTACCCTGTCGTACTCCAACGTCTGATGCTCACGAGCTGCTAGATGTCTACCATATCCCTGCGCAAGAGCCGACGGCCGTGGAGGCCGTCATCAAGACTCACTTTTTCGAAGAAAACAAGTATCCGGGCAGATTCACGTCAAATACATTCGACGACAATGACCTCGATCAGTGGCTTTTACCATCATCTATGATGCTTCACTTGAGACTGGTGGATGAAGAAGAAATCAACAATGACTCAACCGTCTCTGTCTACTGCTCCAATCTTTTCGTTCCCCTCGGCCTCATGGTAGGGTCCAAGGTGAGACTGGAAAACGTCCGGAAAGTTATTTCCAAGAAGGGAAATACTTACTTCGTCTCCGGTCAGTTCACTAAAATCCAGTACCTGGGACGCATTGTCCAGACAGAAGAATCTCAGGATATTTCCAAGACGAGCTTTCTCCGTGATATCGTCCAGCAGAGGTATATATTTAACGTTTATTCGTTTTCTCTTCGAATTCATTGAGATCGAGTCCTTTCCATGTCAGACGTAACCATGGTACTTTCTGGTGCTACCTCATCGTGGAGAGCTTCATCAAGGTATCCGTGTGGTTCAACTGCCCAGGGTGCAACCATCGTCTCTCTAAGGGAGGCAACTGCACCTTCGTCGGCTGTCACTTCCTGCCAGCCCCTGGTAGTCTTCCAGGTATCAGTGCGGGGAAGGCAGTGGTGAACATCAGCGACGGGTCCGGAGAGGCTCAACTGATCATTGAAGGCAAGAAAAGTCCCATTCATATGATTTTTTTCTTTGGGTTCCTTCTGGTCCTTCCTCTTCAAGAGAATCCCGAAAGGTTTTGCTCAGCACAATGCCTCATGCCCTATAATTAGCTTAAGTAGAAATTGCTATGTGGCTCTATTGTTCGATGAAGGACAAATTTTGTTGTTTATCCGACCAGTTAGAGCAATTTTTGTGTCAACGTTGCCGTGCCTCTGACAGACATGAAAAGCAAGGCAATCAAAAGTTAGCCACTTCAGCGAGGTGGCAAGACGACGAGTGAATCAATCGTTCTGCTCGAGGCTTATGTTCTGACTAACTTACAGGCACAAGCTCAAGTGCGAAGCTCTTGAAAGAGAGGTTGATGCCGACAAAATGAAACTGTTGCCTGAATACTACCATTTTTAAGTCACTTTTAAGAAAGTCACTGAAAACTTTATATGAGTGAAGTTTTGGATCAACTTTTTACTCAGCTTTTTTTTATGGATGTACATGGCTTTGTTAGGTATAAAAGCTGTTCAGCCTCCGCACTAGCTCAATGTATAGTAACTTTAGTAAATATGAGAACTACACATGGGAGCTGCATCTTTTTTTAAAAGAAAACTTCGCAGTAGCAGTGGAGGCCTGTGTGTTCTTGTGCACGTCAACTTGTCTACATTGCTTTGCTACGAGCATCGGTTAATGCAGTGAGTGTCAATCTCAGACTAATTCTTTAGAGTAATCCTTTGGTACCTCAAAGAGAGTCCTTGGACCTCACAGGACCTCCCATCATTAGCTACCGTTTTTTGCGAGTACTTCCTGGACGTGCCTCAACTGTCTCTCCTCGCAGACGTGGACCACATCAGGATCATGTTGGGCATGACGCGAAGTGAATGGAGTCGGCTATGTGACCGCGGTGGACGCGAAGGTGGAGAGCTACTCTACTTGGCCGAAAGTAAGAATGCGGCGAAGAGGACCAGCATCTCCGAATGCGACACCGGCGACCTCTCGCAGCTCTTCAAACTTCGGTGCGAGCTGATGCCGGAGACGGGATACACCGTCCTCAAGTGCAAAGTGCGCCCCTTCCGGGACCAGGAGGAAGGACAGCTAAAGTTGTTCTGCATTAAGGTGAATTCGGTACGTTGAGCGCCGAAACAGAAAAGATATTATGCGCCACGTCGTCGTTGTTAACACAACCCTAAATTTCCTTGAAATCGCATGTACCTGAAGTTTGGCTGTAATGATATGTAAAGTACTCCAAGAAGACGCTTCAAAGAATGTAACCCTTGTCACATAAAAAATATATGTGCTGTTTTGTGGAAACGGACCTTAAAAAGAAGACACTATAGAACGTTTATTCCATGTTTCGAGACTACACTGTTCTTGTACCTTAGTATAGCACTTACTAACATAACAGAACTGTCACAGCCCAAGCTCTTCGTCTCACGACGATGTTTCGTCCTCGACTTCGTCAGCAACATCCAAGGAGATTTGTTTGTCGAAGTCTTCCTGAGTAGCCTGGAAAATAACTGCCAATCACAGCGGAACAGAGAAACAATCTGATGTCTTCGATTTTACCTTTCCTCTCTTTAGGCGCTTCAGCATCCGGTAGTCTTGTTCAAGTTCTTCTAGCTCTTCGTCGTCATTGTTGTCCTGAGCATCTTGGCCCTGTTGCTGCTTTCTTTTCAGCTCCTTCAGCTCTTTCCGCTTCTTGCGAAGGTCCCTTCGATTCCTCTTGTCACATTTGTCCGACCAGGCCTTCGAGGTTTCCAGCTTCGGCTTGAATCCGGGCCAGACTCCGGTCTCGCGATACACTCGAAGTTTCTCTTGCCGAGATTTCTCCTTTTGCTTGTCCCTTAACAAAAGGATCATCGTGAGATGAGGCGCGTAACGACTGCTGATGAAATCTGAGGACGGGATTGTCACTAGCTAGTTGGGTACTTACTTGTACTTGATGTCGTTGAAGTCTCTGGTCGTGGAGTCGGCTACAAAGCCAACTATCTTTCTCTTTTTCAACTCCGGCATCCTGGGCATCTTCAAAAGTCCGTAGGAGGTGGCGACGGCGCCAAGAGGCAGATCTGTCACAGGCACGGATAAGTAGCATCTGCCGTAGTAATGTAAATACGCAGTAGCAGCCCAAATTTGTGCTGCAAAAATGCTTACCCTTGAGTCTAAGGACGAACTTGCACTCATGCTTGGAATACGCCTGTATGTACGACACGTAGGCCCTATTAGCCTTGTCCATGAGAGAACGGTCGTTTCTCTGCCAATCGCGAAGCTGCGGCAGCAGGTCCTGGATGTCGGACTGTGATCCCTCATCTAGCGGTCTCAGAACGACCTAAGCAGACAAGTGCCTGTAGGGTGAGCGCAAACATTAAGGAAAACGTACCCTTTGGTTGATAGCGATAAAATTGACGTAGGCGTCTTCAGAGGGTAACAAAAAGAGTAACGCAGATCCTTTGTTTCCGCTTCTCGCCGTCCTTCCGCAGCGGTGGACGAAGGCCTCGGCGTTGGAGGGCGGGTCAAACTGGATCACCCAATCCACCAAAGGGACGTCGATACCGCGCGCCATCACGTCCGTGCATAACAGGATACCTGAAACCGTCACATAACAACACGACATCATTCTGTTCGTATTGACTACATTAGTGGCACATGTTGTAGATTGTAACTTATAACAGGTTCCCGATCCCCTGAGAAGGAGACTCACCGTCTTTGGCCTTTCTGAAGGCCTCGAAGGCTGCCTTGCGCTTAGCTTTCTTTCCGTGAATGGAAATGATGTTGCGGTTCTTGAGGAGCCTGGAGAGCGCCACTGAAAAGTACTCCACCGCGGCGCAGGTGGCGAAGAAGACCATGATTTTGACCCCGGAGTTCGCTGCAAGTTTATCCCTTAAGAATGAGACCAGCGTGGAAAACTTGGCCTCAGGTTTGCAGATGAGGTAGTAGTTGTCGAGCAAAGAGGGCGTCGTCTTCAGGTCGGATGAAGAATCGGACTCCTTCTCTTTGACTGAGACCAGCACCGGATTCCTCAGACCCGCCCTGATGAGCTTTTCCACGTCCTACCACAAAGCAGAACAACAACTTAGTCTCGCTTAGCATCAGCACTGCCATGAATGAGGATGATCTCGAGCCAGTGGCGGAAACAAACTTTTGTCTGCGTTGCTGAGAATAGTCCGGTTCTCCTAAGCTTAGGCAGACACCCGAGGATGGTATCGACGGCGTTCTCGAACCCCAGGCTTAGTAAGCGATCCGCCTCGTCAAGGACCAGAATCTCCTGCGTCAAAAAAGCGTACATCGTCAGTCGCCAAACTGTAGACGACTCAACGGGACTCACCAGCGCCTTTAAACCCTTCTTTAAACCTGTCGTATTACCCATGGTCTTCCCCATGAGGATGTCTTCCAGTCGGCCAGGCGTGCAGACTATGATATTGGCTCCCTCCTCTTCAAACTGTAAGACTTCATTACATCACCAGCCAAATTAGAATCAGGGACATGAAGTGGACCCCACCTTCCTCAAATCCTCAGCTATGCTTTGACCGCCGATGAGCAGCATTTGTTTCAGATTTCTTGGACAATCTCGAAGGAACTCTTGAAGAACCTCGCTGATCTGAGACGCCAGCTCGCGGGTGGGGCTGACGATGAGCGCGCCCACGTCTTGATGCCCCAGATTCAACTTCTGAAAAAAGCCATTTTTGCTTAGCTACCGCTGCAAGCAGGGCAAGGACATCTTTGCACCCACCCCGAGAATCTCCACGATTGGTATAACAAAGGCCAGGGTCTTCCCGCTGCCTGTCACCGCCTCGGCGGCTACGTCCTTCTTACTTAGGAATAGAGGGATGGCGGATGCCTGAAACCGATCAAACAGTAGATGAAGAGAAGCTGTGAACCTTCCGAGGTGTGAAACTGTCGTCAAGTTGCAGACCTGCACCGGCGTGGTAGAGGCGAAACCCAACCTCCCGATGGTGGTCAGGACATGATCCGAGAGCGCCGGCGTCAGGCTTTTCCAGGACGTCATGGCGGAGGCGAACTTGAACCTCCTCGTCACCTCCAAGATCCTCCTGCCGGGCGCGTCAACGAACAAGAGGTTCCTAGACGCTTCGCACTCAACCAAGCTTTACTTCACACCACGTTTGTTTTGATTCATTGCAAATCTCCAAATCCAAGGACAACAAGGTAGCGCAGTTGCTCCAACCCGCGCCTTCTCAGTAAAGTGAGCTGTGACGTCACAGTGACGACCGACTACGGACTCAGCTGCACCATAATATTTCGCGCAAGCCTCAAAATGCCACCCAAAAGTCCTGTTTGGGCTGTGGCAACATGGCCAAATCCATGCCAAATATCACTCTAAGCCCACTTGTGCCAGTCCCGAAATCAAGCCTGGATGGGAAGCGGCTTGCAAACACAGAGGCTCTGTAAACTGAAGAAATGCTTCTGAGACGCTTCCAGGATAAGGACTTTGAAAGACCTCAGGAGTGAGCTTCTCAGTCTGCCCGAAAAGCAAAAACTCAAATCCATACTGTGCCAAGCCTCCACCTCGCACACCCGAAAAACAATTCCAGAGTCGACAAAGTCCGATGAAGCTTTGGAAGGAATACAATATCTACAGGAGATTGAGTCTCTCTCTCAACGCGAAGTGCAAGGGCTTTAAAGAAGCCATAAAGTCAGGACACTCATGAACACGTGTGAGTCCCCTGATGAGAAGCCCAAGGAAGACCTGGCCAATGTCACTACCTCAGTCTTAGAGGAATGCCCAATTGTTGGGACATAGAAGCGCGATCCTCGTGCCAAGTTAGACAATGAACATTTCTTGCAGGTCATTTGCGTTGCTAACGTCGTCGAAATTTGTTCTTGCGACCAAAGCTGTCCAAACAGTCGGAGGAGCACAGGAAGCTGCGCAAAGAAGAACCGAGTGCTTACCTCAAAACATTACTCACTGCACTCCAAGTCAAGTTCAAGCACAGGCAAGGTTAAGGTGGTCCTTCTCACAGGCTGTAGCTGGTCAATCAATTCATCTCCAAGTTGCAGAATGGTAATGAAGATGTAAGCAAAGTGGATGGATTGGCCAATGCCTCCCGCGCTCACCATGTCCTTGAGCAGTTCTTTGACTCCATGTCAGAGGTATTTCTGGCTTACTAACTATGCATAATATACATATTACAATGGCGTCCGGATAACCAGGAGTCGACTTTTTATTCCGCTTATCTGGCCTTCCCGCTTAACAGAATCCAAGACAAGAGGCCAGTTGCTAGTGCTACATTAGCTAGGAGAATCAGCAATGGGTCTGGATTAGATAGCTTTCGTTATAGACAAGGGAACTATGACGTCATCCGGCTGGCACCAAAAGCTGCCGAGAAATTATCACAAAAAACTCTCTTTTGCATAGCGGTTTCTTCTCCATCATTTGGTCGACTGTTCTCGGCTTCCAGGCGGACATTTGAACTCCCTTAACCACTGCTGCTGGTGGCGTCGACTGGGAAGAGCAATGAGTTTTTGCTTCCTGACATACTCAAATGCCTTTGGAGACATTCTCTTTAGCATAAGTGCTTTGTCCACATCCTCCTTGGAGTAGCCTTTGACCCATTTCTGTTCTGGATTCATAAGAAGCTTGATTTGAGCATCACTGAAACTTTTGGAGCGAAAAAAGTCCTTGATCTTGCTGTTCAGGTATTGCTTTGACTCCAAAGTCCGGATCCTTTTATGGAGCTGAGCAACTGCGGCTGACTTTTCAGTAAGTCTGGCCTTCAGCCGCTTGTTGGCTTTCAAAGCCAAGGTGTAAGACCTCAGTAGGCCACAATACTTTCTTTGTTGGATCTTGTGATCATTCTGGAAAAGGTCACAAGAAGTTTGGTGATCAATTAGACTCACATTGCCTGTGCTGGTGCCCTTTTCACACAGAAAAGGCTTTAAAGGACTTGTAGCGCGATCCTTTCTTGACTTCAAGTCCGCAGGCGCTTCAGAAGGCACGTGACTCTCAAGTAGGTTTTGTGATAAGTCTTTTCGATATCTACTCGCAGCATCCCCATCTTCCCCAGAGGGAATCTCCGCAAGTGACGACGTGTCCAGAGAGAGAGGTAGCAGATTCCTTGATGGAATCGCTTCCTTCTTCAGCCGTTTCCGCAGAGGCAGTCCCATCAGCTCATGCTGCAGGTCCCGCTCATAATCTTCCTCTCTGAAGTGGTTCTCACAGATCCGTGCGCATTCTGGATTGACCTGATTAATAAAATGTCTTGTTAACTCATGACACAGCTCATCAGCAACATTACCTTTGATCTTCTGACATCTCTCCTCGTGGCATCAGTCCAGGCAGATTGCAGTGCTGGACTCTTGGGAAAGCGATGATACATAGCACGTTGAGGAGATGGGCATATGGCTACAGCGCAGATTTTCTTCTTTCTCTCTGGTCTAGAAGTCGAATTGGTGCTTAGTGTAAGTTCTACTCTTCATTTTGGAACCTTACCCTGACGACTGAGGTGCTTCGGTGGAACCAGCCATTGCTGATCGACGTCAACCGCTCACGTCGTCACCTTATCACTTCAGACCTGGCTGCACCGATCGATGTGACTGTTCTGAGCACCGGCATCCGACCCCCATCGCATCAAAGCTTTCTTGAGTGGTCCTTCGAGCGATGCCAGCTCCTTCTCATCAGCCGCCAACACGACGTCACACCTGTTTCAACAGAGAAGCTAAACGCTGAGAGAAGTGTCTTCTAGCAATCTTGCTTTGAAATCTTTGCTCTAGAATTGGAGACTCTCTAGTGGGGCTTGAAAAGGAAGACGGTATTTCTTTACTAGGAAGACTCGGAGGACCAGCTGCCCTTCTCAGCTGGTCCAATGTGTCCAGTCGATAAGTGGCGCCATCTCTCGGGGACCGGGGATAAAAACCTCAATAGTCGACGGGCGGATTCTCTGATCAAGCCCACTTCCTACCACAGCAAGATCATAAGGTTCTGTCGCAGCCATATTAGGGGGAGCCGTTGCACTAACTGTCGCAAATGCAGATTGAACAGGAATGCTGTGCCAACGCTTTTCTCTGTGCCCAACCACCCTCCAAGGCAGCAGTTCAAGTTATCCGTTGCTCTGTACAGATGTGCAGGAAAGGACTAAAACTGATAGAATTTACTGAAAATCCTGGCCTATATTGATGTTCATAGGAGAATCTACTTGAAAACGACAACATGGAAGAAAGTAGAGGTGAGACATTCCATGGTTGCCAAACTGAAGACAGAACTACACGCGAAAAAGCATGCACTGCACAGAGCTTGCACACAGGCTCAGTGAAAAGACTTGCAGAAAATATATAGAGCGAATTCGGGCATTCCTGAGCAACGACCAAGTGATAATTTGGGATGCACAGCAAAGCAACTACAGAAAGAAGAGGAAGAAGTGCTCATCCCAATCCAAGCGGCCCGTCATGTCCATTCACTTCAAGGGTCCCGCGGCCTGCAGGTTTCTCGAACAAAAAATGTCCCTCCGTCCAACAAGAACCCCAAAGAAGAGGCATTTACATCCTCTGCCCCCATTAGTTTTACCTTTGGTCTGAGAGGTTGCGTGATGAAGATTGCGCATCGCTGTAGTGACGTCACAATTGTCCACGCCGCTCATTGGCTGAAAGTAGTACTGCGCTACCTTGTTTTCTAGTTGTGTTTCCAAATGTTTTGGGTCAGCTGTTGCTCTGCAGCTGTCGAGCGTCATCCATCCATTCAAGACTTCGGGTTTCCATCCGGAGCCGGACGAAGACTGCGAGGATGAGTGGTCTATCTCTCCTCGACTGCTCCTCGTCCCCGTTCGACGTCTCGACGGGAGTCGGCTCGGCCTCTGCGACCACCACTGCGACCACCGGCAGCGGCGAAGGAGACGCCAACTCGGCACTAGCCGAGCTAGACCAAGGGCTCAGATGCGGTAAGCACCCGCTGTTTTCGCTCTTCTTACTGGTGTTAGTGTCGATCTTGCGTTGCTAGGACGTCTGGGCGAACAGTGCGAAGCCATCGTGCGCTTCCCGCGCCTCTTCGCGAAGTACCCATTTCCCATCCTGATAAACTCGGCGCTGCTGAAGCTGGCCGACGTCTTCCGCCAGGGCTCCAACTTTGTCCGCCTGTGCGTCCTCAGGGTGGCACAGCAGAGCAGGAGACATCTGGACAAGATCACAAACGTCGATGAGTTCGTCAAACGGATCTTCACCGTGCTCCACTCCAACGATCCGGTGGCGAGGGCGCTCACGCTAAGGTTGGACTCTCACATTTAGTGCCACTTCTGTGAAACTTACGATGGCTCTAACTGTTTTGGCTGGACATGTACAATTGTACACCTACAGTTCTGTACCGCAAGGCTCAGGCAATGTTATTACTCTTATTTTCTTCGCTGCTATCAGTGTTTTTCACTTCTCGTCAACATCCAGGACTCTGGGAGCCATCGCGTCCATCATTCCGGAGCGCAAGCAGGTTCACCACCACATCCGTAGCGCACTGGATTCGCATGACGACGCCGAACTGCACGCCGCCATCTTTGCTGCTGGCCAATTCGCTGCCCAATCCAAGACCTTCTCGGTCAACATGTGCTCTAAGATCTCGGTCATGGTGGCTAGGTACGAGACGCCGCTGTCGATGAAGATCAGACTCGTACCAATCTTCCAGCACATGCATCACGACACGCAGACAGCTCAGGTATTCAGCGCAGTAGTCATCCAGGACGTGTTTCATTTCAATGGTGCGGTGAATCTTCAGGTTGTTCGTCGCACTTGCATCGACATGTTACCTGATTATCCCTCCGAGGATTTCGTCTGCGTCACGCTGCACACCTTGACCTTGCTCGCCGCCCACACGCTCGTAGACATTCCAGAACAGGTCGAACTGCTGCTCGCCAAACTCTATGACGATCCAAGGGCTGCGGTGAAGACCAGAGTCATTAAAGACCTCATGTAAGCAGGGGGATTAAGAGTGTCAGAATTCCAATAACTAACCCCCGAGGACCTCCCTCAGGTACTTGGCTAACGCCGATCACGCACACCTCTGGACCATGTCGAACGCCTCCTCCGTGATTTCTTTCGCCTCTTACCAAGTGTCATCTTCGTCCTCGCATTCTGACGACGTCTCCTCCACCGCCGTCCTCGTGGGCAGCTTGTCTGTCCTATGTAGCCTGGTCGAGCACACGAGCGTGGACAAGCTTGACCTCGGAAACTTTCATTCGGCGGAAGTCCTCAAACTGTGCGCCGATTGCTGCTACCAGAGAGAACCCAGAGTGGCCGTCAGGGCCACTCAGCTGCTGTGCGCGCTCGCGGCCAGCTGCAAGAGGGAGATGCACCGTGTCGAAGGTGAGGTTTTCCGGGATCTAAGCTGGAACACTTTCTTACTTTTTCTACGCAGGATACGACATTGCTGCTGAGGCGGCCGTGGCCACAGAGTCGCTCTTCCTTATCCTCAATTCTGGTGCTGTGACCGCCAGCATCAAAGTTCTTCAAGTAAGTGAGATCTTGCACCCATGACCTTTCGCAAGTCCGCCGGTCTTACCATTTCCATTGCAGGAGTGTCTCAAGTGCATCGTTACCCTGTGTCGCGCCTATCCCGAAGTGTGCGACCAGTTCGTCGACGTGGTCGGCGGGACGCTGCAGGAGCAGCTGGAGTCGTCCAGGCTGCTTCGCCTGCTGGCCGAGTTGCTCGCTGCGTTGGCGAATCTCAAGCATGGAGTGTTGAGCCCACTGATTCCCGAGATCACCACTACCGTGAAAAAACTGACAGTGATGGGCAAAGGCGCTTGCAGTGCTGACGGGGATGAGCAGGATCATATGGAGACTTTATCGCTACTTTGCACAGCACTCTTTCAGACTCATAGGTGCGTGTTATATTATTTTTTAAAAATGTAAAGCTTAGAAGAATGCTGAGGCTGTCCCGTCCGCCGCAAAGGCTCTGTCCAAAAAGCCTTAAGTAGGCTTGGAAATTAAGTACCATGTGAATCTGCAGCATTACATTACATGCATATTAAGGCTTTAATACTTCGAGACAAAATGATTTCTTAAAACTTTGTTAACACAAGGTTTCTCTCTTCAGAAGCTACGCTTGGAGCGGTGAAGCAGCCGAGGCAGTTTCTCTTGCTATTCAATCCACTGACCCCTGGACGGTGTACCGCATCGGCCGCGCGGCCGCCAGATACGGCAATCATGTGGTTGCAGCTGAGGCCTTTGGCAAGACAGCTGACAGTGCCAGCTCGGAGCAGATGTATTTCTGGATCAGGGGTAAGTTCGAGTTGTACACGACAAATCTACGTTCTAACTTACCATTGCGCATGGATAACGAGTGGTGGGGTCTCGTTCTAGGCTTGGCCAAAATTTTCAAAGGTGAAAGTGTAGCAAACGACGGGAGCGACCCCGACATGGTCGAGAGGGCGACTAAGGCCAACGAACTTATTACGTTGGGTGCAACTGCTATTAAGGCTGCAACCTCTCAGACGCGAACGCAAGAATTCCAGATCAAGTGAGCCAGACTCCACTGTATCCTTGATACAATTCCTCACAAAACTATTGCGTACTCTTGCAGTTATTTGAAGTGCCGCTGTTCCTTCCTGGAGTGCATCTCCCAGCTGTTACTCTTCTGCAACAGTCTTCGTACTTCTCCACCTCCAGCCATTGCGGGCAGCCAGGCCAAGCAGTCCAAGGATGACCTAGCGCGCTGCGGTCGCGTGGCTCAGTTGCTGCGACGAGGTGTCCGGGACCTCCAGGCCTGTGCCAACGCTCTTGGAGGGTTGGCAGAAAGCTGCTTCGACGCGGACCCAGCCACTTTAGCGCACTTGAGGCTTTGGCGTCGACTATGCTCCTCCCTGGCGCAGTGGACAGAGATGACTTGTTTGAGAGGTAGCTTGCAAGGATCCATGTATGAGGACACAAGGATCGAGTTCCTGGCGGCTGGGGGAGAACAAACGGAGGACGTGGAAGAATGTGGAATCGAGATACAGGTACAATACAGCAAGAATGTGTTGTGTGTGAGGCACGTGACGATTTCAGAGATCTCTTTTTTATTGTAGACGCTACTGTCGTTGGGCGAGAACCTGGCGTCAATCTTCCGTCCCGCGGCTTGTGCCTCTACGGCTCCATCACCCATCACCGACTTCCACATGGACTGTCTGTACCGCGCATGCGCCGTGCTACTCGCAGCTCCTGTGGGATATCCGCGACTGTTCTTTCAGTCTCTCCAACGCACCACGGTTAAGCTGGCAGTCACTCCTCAACCGCGTGCAGCGGGAGAGCCCGTGACCGCCGCCGCTTCTCAGCAGCTCGCTGTCAAGGTTGAGGGAGTCGTGACCACCACGGCTACTAGTAACAGCGGTAGCAGTCGCTCCTGGCGAAGAGCACAGAGCGTGCACATATCGTTAGTCTGCACACAGTCAAACAAACCCAACAACGGGTGCAGCGGCAACTCGCCTAGCGGTGACGTCACTCTCGAGCAGTGCGTCAAGCCGCACAACGACTTCTTCTCAGCGCAATTCCTGGTGCCGCTCTCATGCGCTGGAGCCCACTCGCTCACCGTCGACACCCGACTGGCAGACGAGGAAGGCAAACGGTGGAACGCTGGCCAGAGGGTCACCCTCAACGTCAAAGCATTCGAAGACGGCCAAGCCAGGATGCAGGCGGCCAGGACCTTGGCGGTGCAACAGCAACAGCGCTAAAGGACTAACTAACCATGCATACACAAGAACGTCTTTAATGTATTATCAACCGACGTGGCATCGACATCAATAACAAGTTAATGAAAGAATGAGTGGATAATTATTGAGATTTGCTAACGTGTACTGGATCCTTTAGACTAGGCCTGAATGCTTTATCGCTGCGTTGTTCCTTTTCCTCTCCACTGCGACGATTTGCGATGCTTATCGAGTCCAACTTCCTTCCCTTCCTTGGCCAGCGGAACAACGTTTGTGGCGGCGGCAGGTGTTGGAACGTTTTCCTCGGGGCAGCCGTCGACAGCAGGTCTAATCGGCGCTTGGCGATGTCTATCAGTAAGTTTCTCTTCTTCCACCCTGCATCTTCCAAGCCGTGGTCGAACTTCCTTCTTCCGCCTATATGAGACAACCGGGGGCCCGCCCACCTGTTCGCGGCGGCTCTGCCGCCGTCGGACTCCTCTGTCCCTGCTAAGAAAGTGGGTATATTTCCCCAGTTTCCTCCCGACGCTGTAAGGGGTCTCGATGGCCTGAACGGCGTCACGCTGGCCAAAAGGCCGCGGCCGCGACGTCTCCTCAGATCGAGGTTGGCTGTCATCTCAGTCAAAGGCGGCAGCGCCGCCAGCAGAGATGGTGGTGGCGGCGGCGGCAGAGGCGGCGGCTCCAGTTGTCTTGGCGGTATCCCCATGCTCATGACATCACGCGTGTGGGGTCTAAGTTGTTCCACTGGCGGCGGAAGAAAGTACGGATTGCGCATTCCCTTGTAATAGGGTTGGCGCATCAACGCCATCAGGATCTCTCTCTCGTACATGTGATTCAGCATCTCGTCGAGACTGTTCCCGTAGGTATTCGTCGTATTCTCTCCTTCCTCAGCTGTTGGTGGCTGAATGGCCGGATTATTGATAGGTACGAAGCCGTCAAATGAGTCTCCTGTGGAGTCGTCTCCAGCCATTGTTTTGTTGAGTTTCACCTTCGGATAGTACAGCGGCGAAGGTGGCAACTGCGGCAACTGAGGCAACTGCGGCGAAAAGTTCCCCAAGACCGGCTGCCTGTGATATCGTGGTCTCCGTTGTGGGTATCGATAGCCGTAGAGCGGATAGTGAGGTCGTTTCTGACGCTGACGTCGACGTCGTCGATAAAAGCGGTAGCGATCGTAGGTGAGGTCGTATGGATCTGGTTCCATCATCATGAGATCATTGCCAATATCCTCCTCGTAATCAAAGATCGTGTGAGGGCGAGGGTGGACGTGGTGGTTGTAGGCTGGTAAAGGTCGATAGCGGCCATCCTTAGCCAGATCAAGCATGAACCCATCCGGGTGCTCCACGGGCTTGTACTCGATCATATAGTGCGAAGAATTCTGCACGCCCACCTCACGACAACTAATGAGTGAACCAGCTGCCCCGCCAACCATGGCACCGCCTAACATACCCGCAGCCACCATTGCCGCAACGGGCGCCATGGGACCGGCCATCATCAGTCCGGGCATGGCAACTGTGCCTGCTGCGGCTGCGGCGGGCATGGTTGCGGCGGCGCCCGCGGCGGTGGAAGCTGCGGCGGTGGCCGCCGTGATGTGAGGGATGAGTGACGGACATGTGGTCATGAGGCCGGTGTAGGCGGCCGCTCCAAATCCTCCGAGGGCGCCACCAGACTTCATGCCCATGTCGAAGCCTGGCTTGGCGCACTCCGGGATGGCGTGATCCATCATGGACATGGCCGAGTACGGAAGCAGTAACAGAAGTATCAGCTGAAAGAATGGAAGCACAAAAAAATTCGTGAGCACAAGCACAAAATTCGTGGTGCTGCATGAGATTACGAATGAGTTGAGAGTTATGAGACTCACCATGATGGTTATGTACAGTACGTGTACACCACTAACGCTTCTACATATTAGAGATATGATACGTATGACACGAGCTACTTCGTGATGAGTGATCTCACTGACAACTGCTTCAAGACTGGAAGAAGCTCTTCCTGAAGGCGTTGCTTGGAATGCGAATCAAGGAGATTTTTCATACGAAAGGGCTGCCCGCTGGTGACTTTAGTGACCACGTCCGTCTTCCTTCCTTGTCTCGCTTTGTTGCTCTCCAAGTTCATCAGATAGTAGGAGAATCCTCCAAGGCAATTTCCTACTTCCTTTTACGCACTCTACGTTGTATATTTGTAACCAATGTGCGTGGCGTTGGGGGCATCAACCCGAGTGTCTGCGACATCACCTACAACGAGGAGGAGTGCGAGGTGGAGTCTGCGTCCTCCAGCGGCCAGGCTTTGCTGCTTAGCGAGCGAGGAACCCTAATACAACTACTGTGAGGCTGGGGCATTGCCAAAGCTGAGGGAATATTTTGCAAAAACCATGCATGAAGGAGAAGTCAAAAACAAACTGTTCAAAGACATGCACTGGGACAACAAAATTTTTGTAGGTTCGCAACAACGAGACTTTTTCGAGTGAATTTTGAGGCAAAATTACCGCCCGTTATTTTTGGCGTGAAAAAAGAGAGACTGTTATTTTATTGACGATCATAACGTTTCTCAAGATATTTGATGGACTTCACGAGAGTCTGAACGCTCAGTCACGCTTTGACTGATTGCATAAGCAGTTGGTTACTATTATCCTTTTGCCAGGTATAACAGATTCCTTCCAATGTCCATGATCACAGTGGGGCAAAACCCGAACTTTGAACCATCTTATGTCAGCAAGAAAGTCATGTTCAAACTAGCGATAGGTGTGAGCATGAGAGCCAGACTAAAAAGAGCCGGGGAGGGATTTTTGACCCCGAAATTGCAACGCTGCACACCTTGTTTAATCTTCATGAATCTATTGATAACATCAACAAATTCATTCATTAGTCTCCATAAGCGCAGTGGAACCTCTCTACAGAAATAACAACCCCAAGAGCATAAATCTGCTGATTTCTTCGTGTTTAAAGTAGGTCAATCACCTCCCCTTAAGAAGCAAACCCTTCAAGCCGATTCTTATTATGGAGAGCTTCTACTGTGCATCGTAGAAGACTGTTTAGACAGCCTCTAGCGCATCCTAGAAGACAGCAGACAGCGAAATGAGTGACCAATGAAGTGCTACTCAGTAAGCTGTTTAGACAGCCTCCAGCTCATCCTAGCTGGATCGAGATATCTCTCAGAAGCCAAGAAAATATTCTTTGCACTGTGGCCTCCATGGCCTTTTCAATCCGGAGGTCAGGTTCACCTTTTTCTGAGGAATCGGAAGAATGAATGACGTCCTCGATCTCAACTGTGGTGTTTGCTGGTCAGCGCAGCCTCCGGACCAGGGATGTTGGAGTGCTGCCCTAAGGGAAGTCGCACAGAAGGATCTCAAGCAACTCAACAAAGTTTTCGGATGAATGCTGAGCAAAGAAGCCTCTCCAGGAAAGCATTTGGTCCAGTCCCAAAGCTCCGGATGTTCGCTGCCAACTCAGCTGTTGGAAGTAGGGATGGCTTGTGATCTAAGAGACTTTCATTCAAGCGAACTTTTTCCATTAAAAAGCATCGTTGTTTCAGGCTGGATGCGCAGGCGTGGATGCGTCCGCGTCATGGCACAGTCGATTTGGGGCCTTCTACGAGTGTCGCATGTACTTCATCTTGCCCTTGTCTTTGCTGCTTCTTCTTCCAGCGGGGGCAAAGAAAAGACATTTCTCATCTTTTTTTCCAATCACGCAAACTTTCTCTGGTGATTACGAACAATTTGCAAACAATTTCCTTGTTGCCAAAACTGGCCGTAATGATGTTTCATGACTGGAGGGGAGACTGTTTTTACCCCTCCCCAACAAACTACTCCGTCCCCAGCAGGGAGAAGACAGCAGCTGGCGCCAAAAACCTACGCACGCCAACTTTTTTCTTCTTCTTTCATACAAGGAAGCTCTGTCTTCAGGTAGAAAACTCTTCTTCTCCCTGCATGCGTCACATTTAGGCCTACGCAGTGAAGCGCGCGCCCAGGAATGAGATCAGCGGACGCTGAGCAGCATCTGAGCACGGAGGAGACTGAGACTCTCTCCGACGAGCACGCGGAAGAAGACGAGGAGGGCTGATCAGTCCTAATTTTAAACTGCACACATGGAAAAAGCTGACTTTTTTGCCAGGGCGAAGCTTTTTTCCTACCCCTGCGCTTAAGTAAACTCCTCTTTGTCCTGCTGAAGAAGTGACTTGCAGAAGTTGCGGCTCCCAGAAGTCACCTGCGCTACAATCGCCATGCGCATCTGTCATGCACGGTGACGTTCTCGTCGACTCCTTGGTGAAATCGTCAGGCTGTACCAGCTCGTCCGGCGCCAATAATGGCCAACGACACTTTCCTGGGGTTGGACACGGATCTGGACAAGTCCGCGCTGCCCATGCCCTCCGAGCCAGTCACCGCCATCACCTCGCGAGTGCTCTTCTCGCTACTGGTGTCGGTGTCGCTGGTGCTCAACCTACTCCTGCTGCTGGCAGTGTTCAGGCGCCGACGCACGGTGCACGTCACCTACTGCCTGGTGGGTGCCATGCTGCTGCCGGACCTGCTCTTCTACGCCAAGCTCATCATGGAACTCATGGACTGGGGCGGACACAATGAGAACGACGACGACGAGTCTCACTGGGCGAAGGGACAAGCAGCTTGCTCCTTCTGGCAGTTCTGCAGCCACTTGGCTCCCCTGCTCTACTCGGTGCTCCTCCTGGCCGTTGTCTACCACGCCTTCGTCACCCTCTTCCTCGACTACTCCGGCGGCTACGAACAGTCAAGCAGGAGGATGCTGCCGCTCATCATCGCCGCCCTCATCGTGCCCTGCGTCTTCGTGGCCGCCCCCTCCGCCTTCTACAGCCGCCCGTTCGAGACAGGGGAGGAGAGCGACCTCTCGGCGGGACAGTTCAGGCAGTATTGCGCTCTGCAAGTGCCCTCCCTGCTGGCCACTGAGCAGAGCGACGTCCTCCTCGCCGAGACCACCGCCGCCTACCGTTTGGTCTACGAGGTCGTGCTGCCGTACTTGTTGCCGCTGACGTTCCTGGGCTTCCCCTACGTCTGCCTGTTGCTAGGCCTTATGCGTGGAGTGCCCGCAGCCAGTCACTCTGCACACTCTACCAAGATGACGGTGGTGGTGACGCTGTGGCTGGTGACTTCCTTCCTCATGCTGCATGTGGCGAGCGTGCTGCGCGGCGTGTTTTCGGCCCTGTCTGTGTGGCCGCGGCTGGTCGCCGCTCTAAACGCGGAAGAGGATCACCGGGTGCCCAAATTCAGGCTGTACGTGGATATCACCGCCTATGCCTTCACTTGCTCTTGGGGAATCCTGAGGGCAATGCTGTGCTTCAAGTATAACCTCAGGCTCCGGAAGGCACTGGGGCCTTGAAGATTGACAACTGATCTTTTCATATGTAACGCATAACGCACAATAATGTACTATATTGCATTGTGCTGCTTACAGTCGCTGTTGTAGCACCGCATCGCATAACTTGACCCCGACCATCGGGTTTCTTTAACTCGAATACACCTGCTATGAGACATGTGTCATACCAGAGGTAATAGGGATACCCATAACAAGTACCGGATAGGAGGCGACCTCGACGACAGAAGAGTCTGCTGATATCGTCCGTCCCTGCTGATATCGTTCAGTGCCTGTCTGCCCCTGATGGACGATACACACGGGTCTGGCCGTACAAGGACTCATGGACGCTGACAGCCTTCCCATCCTGTACCTCTGTACTTCCCATAGGTATCCTTGCATTATGTATCCGCCAATTTCTTCATGGCCGCATCATTTAACCGATGTCAGTTACTCCCCAAGAGCTGTGAACGTTCCACTTTTGTCCAGGGTCTTGCTCCTTTCACCACTGACGGACCAGTCAACAAAGATGTCACTGAGGACAAGGATTCTTCCAAGATTGTTCACTGAGTGGCTTTGAGTCCTTGAAGAAACACCAAACCTCGCTTCGCCTCTTCTTAAAACAGATAAAACGCTCTCTCATTTCAACACTGAATAACGGCAATAATTCTCGTGCGATCATCACGAGTCTCTGGGAGCAATTAGCCAGACTCTTTCTTGTCCAGTGTGCACGCAAAATTTTGTGCACTTCTGGCGACCAACAAACATGCCTTGCTGACCATTGGCACGAAAGAAAATTTATGGCACAGGACCCTGTCATAATTCAAGAGTCGGGTAGGAACAGGAACCCGGGTAACCGGGCGGGTTTCGGGTATTCCATCAATATCGGATCCTAGGGTAAAAAACATGCGTGAAGACAGCGTTGCTTTCATACATCTTATACATCTTTCTGACTGTGAACTCACGCTTCATACATTGGAAGTAGCTTTGTTGCGTTGCGTGCTGAGCTGGAGAATGACGCCAGGTACTGTGTGGAGCTTGTTAACAGCGATCAGAGTGAGGGAATTCCAGACTGCTCGAGGTTCAACCCCGGGTGAAAAACCGGATGCGAACCCGGTCGGTTTGAAGCCTTCCTTCCGTCCAATCCCTACGCCAGCCGGTTTGCTTAGTTTGGATACTGCATTGCCGACAGAGATGGAGAAAGCATCAGCAACGTGCGCAAGACTCTTTCCTTGGACACCAACCACGCCAGAACGAGGATGGCGACGTCCGACGTGATCGCCTTGAGCATCCTGACTGCCGAGAAGTGGACAAGCAGCGATAACAGACATCCTCTCTCCCCCCTCCGGCTCAGCCGACGGGGAGGAGGCCAACATTGTCCAGAGGTGGGAGTCTCGTCAGTGCTACGGGTGCCGTAGAAGTCGGATGGTCGAAAGAACCCGGATCTGGTCACGCTGACCCTTATTACCAAAATATGGAACAACACGAGAAACCCCTGAATGTCGACATAGTCGAGTCCTCATGTTGGATTGCAACACTAAATTTCTCAACACAAACTTACTAATAGTGTAACCAAAGTGTTTGCTGACACTTGCATGGCTTTTTTTGGTAAAACATTGGCTGTTGACAAAGTCAAGTCAAGGGTTCTCTTGCTCCTGAGGTTCCGCTCGGCAGCACTTGAGCCGAACAATTTTGCCGAACGGTTCGGTTCGATATTCGGGTTCTGCATTCTCAATTCTCAGCGATTTTCGCTAATTCTTCCCTTGACTTTTCGGACTTTGCCCCTTTGGATTGATGCTGGTGTGAACTGGTAATTGCAGTCTCGCTTCCAACCACAAAAGGATTTTCACGAGCATCATTTCTCGTTAGTGATCATGCAACGAAATCAGCTAAAAACTTCGTCAGCAACTTCTGAAAGTACAACTGACAATGGCTAAAAGAACCATGCTTTTCTACTTTAAGATGCATTTTTTTCTTCTGATTTTTGAAAAACCCAGGGATGGTTTTTTATCAAATTTCACCCGGATTTCAGAGATGCAAAATAACTCCCGAAAATTCCCAGGAAATTTCTCGTAAAATAAAAACTGAACAGATCCCGAACTACATCCCAGTCCTACTGCGCTGCACTGTCCTGTGTGCGTACTTGAAGCAACCTTGCACTGCACTGATTGTCGCGAATCGTACATACGTTTACGTTGCAATTCAGCAATGTTGCTGTGAGACGAAGCTTCCACTTGCTGCTGACCAGGGCTTTTTATGGATAGAGCAGCCGCATTGAAATGGATCAGTGTTACCTGCACACGTTATCATTCACTGGGTGGTACAAAAAAGGGCCACAGGTTTTTTTCAAGCAAAGTCTTTAGTTATTTCATTGAAAATGTAACTGAGCCCGCCCAAAAGGTGGACCAAGCAGTCCAGACAAGAATTGGCAGAAGCAACTGGAAAAGTTGGAGGCTTATAATTGAAAAAATAGCCGTGAAATCTCATACTCTTTTCTTTAAGGATTCACTTTAGGTCATGGACAATCACCACATCAAGTCAGAGTTCAATCAGATCAGTTAATGTGAGTCAACCTGTGACAACTTCATTCACAGGTTTATGCTCACTTTGCAATGATTGTCTCAATTTCATCATAAGAACTTATCGCACTCATTCTCGACCATCCTTTACCAGCTTCCTTAAGTACGCATACATGAGTATAGATCAGCATAGCATATACAGAGGACGACCTATATAACACTGTAGAAGGGACAAGGTACAATCTGTACTGTACAATCTTTCCGGTGCATCGAAGAGAACTTGCTTATTTCCAACAGCAATGTGTACAACACAGACAGGGTGAAAGCAATATGCATAATGCCTAATACAGTGGACGG
>JAAUXU010083687.1_pt1 | contig 32265 bp, 34 predicted proteins | sample 7278151 | NCBI WGS metagenome assembly JAAUXU01 (sample SAMN14350113, study PRJNA611818) | marine sediment metagenome | isolation source: surface marine sediment (1.8m) | place: French Polynesia: Moorea | collected 2018-08 | reverse complement strand
GTGGTCGTCGTCGTCGTCGTCGTCGTCGTCGTCGTCGTCGTCGTCGTCGTCGCCGCCGCCGCCGCCCTCGTCGCCCTGAGGATCGGGCTTCTCACATCCCTGTAATCCCTCGTTGAAAAAACGACAACATCACTTAAGCACTCTGGAGCTGCAGCAGTCGGACTGAGGCAGATGAGACAGGACGCGCGTGCAGCCGACGAAAGCGTTTTAGGGATCACCGCCGAGGTTGTTGCTCAGCTCCGGACACTGAAGAAAAGATAACACAGACTTTTCCTCCGGGTGTCAACGCCACAATGTCTTGCTTTGTCACCATCACAATTGGACTCTGTCCAGCTGCTGGGCAACGTTGGTGTTCGATCGAGATCAACTTTCTACTTGGCGCCCATTTACATGTGTCAGTGTCCATGTATAACTTGAGAAGTTTACACCATCAAAACCTCCTTATGGAAGTCCCATCAAGTGGAGGACGTCACTCGGGACCCCAACGTTTGACGTCTCGTTGGGTAAAACAGACTTTGTCGACGCGACGTCGTCGCCACTGCAGAAGCGATGTAGGTCTGACCCTCCTTACTGTTCCCCGTCATGTCCCTCACTGACACAACGGTGGCCCCGGGGTTCACCTGCGCTCACCCCACCTCCATGTTATTTATTGATACCCTTTGCAGAGCGGTCAGCAGCAAAATGTGGCAAATTTGGTGCGTACAAAATCTACATGAATCCTTTGAAAAGCAGAAGCCGCCAGTGAATCTCCCGCGCTCTCTCTAGCCAGTGAACAAATACAACTGTTATTGAATGAACTGATGGGCGAGGTCATGATGACGCCGCTGCCGTGTTTGTTCTTGCTCCCCTCCGACAGTTTTTCCCACCCAACGTGCGTGAGAGGCCTTTTGTTTCAACTCTCGAAGCCTCTTTCACTCCTATTTTGGGTGACAGCAGCAGCTGACTCAAACTGGTAGCAGACAAAAAAAAAGAGGACCAAAATTGATGCGAACTCGCTCAAACGCGTCATTGCTGAGCTGGAGGGACGACGCAGACAACGACCAAAAGGAGAAAAGCTCCGGGGATCCCGCGTCTATTGTCGTCGTCTCGACGAGCGGGAGGCGCATCTCGACCACGAATCAGGTGCAACAGCTCCTGTCCGTCCGGCACCCGTCGGCCACGTTTCTCCTGGGCCTGTACACGGACACCATGGGCGACACCGGCTGCAACGACAACTGCCAGGAGGAAAGCTGGAACTGGCAGTGCTCAAGCATGGGTGATGCAGCAAAAATGGCGCAGTGACGAGACAAATGTCGCTCTTCCACTACTTGTTCGTCGTTAGGCTCAAACTTATATACTTTTGGGCGTTTTTCAGGCCATCTAGAAACACTCGTGTAGTGACTGTGTCATTAAGACTCACATTGTCCATCCAGACAGCAACTTCACATTATCTTAATACGTGACTATCGCCACGAAAGTAGTGATTTATGGCGCGCAATCCTACTGTCATTTCCTTAATTACTCCTTATCTCCTTACACATAATAACAAATTCCCCCCCCCCCCCCCCCCCAGCAAAGAAAAGCTGGTGTTGGACGTGGGAAAGCCCTTGAAGGCTCACTTGTCCGTGAAGAATGGGTGTGTTCACTTGTCACTTGTACTTGAACCGGTCAAGCATTTGAATTGGCGCACGCGCCCAAGTGCATCCCGCGCCTTTTGTCCTCGTTCGACAGCAGCAACGCCCACGACCACGAGGACTCGGACAGACAGACAAACAGTGACACATGAATCATTAACGATGTGGTTCCTACTGTTCTCGTGAGCGTGAAATAACAAACAGAGAAGGAGGAGGAAGCAGTGAAATCAATCGATCCGGACACAGGAGGGGAGGGGGGGGGGGGAACTATTGAATATTCTGATTGAAATCGCATCGGATCAGTGCTCAAATATTGGATCGTCGTCCCCCAATTTCGTCCCGGCGGGCGAGCACTTGTCAATCAGCGACTTAAGTTGCCTGGATGCCGTCCTTGGCTCCGTCTTTGACGGCTCGCCCGGCGCCGTCGTCCGCAGGCAGCTGTTAAATGACACAAACATGGGCGACGAGTGCGTCAGGACTGGCAATAAACTCCGGCAGCGTCACAAAAGATTGATACGTGTTCCCGGTGCGCGCGCGTAATCAAACACCATTCCCACAAGAGCCGCTGACAACGTCTCCCCCGGCGATCACGCGTGCCTGATTTATTTGGTGCCATTGAGGAGAGGGGGTGGGCAGAAAAAAAAGAAGTTTAAATCTGACAATAGTGAATGAATCTTCCTACTCTGTGTCCCCAAAACAGACGCTGCTGCCCATTGATGCATGAGGAGGCGGCTGTGGGAAAGTCCCCGGACCTAATGAGGCAAGAAGCCATCCATGAAACAAATTTCCCAACAGCAAAAACATGAAAACAGTGGTTAATTAATAAGAGCAGCTCCTGGACTGGATGAGTGTGAATTGCGGCTGAAATGCCGCAATTCCGAAAGCTTCCAAGGGTCCGCCAGCACGTGGTGCTTCTTGGGCCGGTACCTGGCCGTGCAGCACTGATCTGTGCACGGACGCGACGTGGGTGATGTACGCACAAACTCAGAGTGAGTCAGTCTTGCGTGTAGATGGCGCGGGCTTTCGGCGTCGCTCTTTCAACCCCCTCTGAGTCTGCCTCCCCCCCAAACTCGGTCTCCCTCCCTCCCCTGGGCGCGTCCCTGCACCCAGCGACCTCTGGCGATGGCGTCGGGCAACGCCGGGATGAAGGGGTAGCGCCACATATTGATATCGTACGTGACTTGCTTGCTTTCCTCTGCCAGTGTAAACTGTGTTGAAGCTGGCTCGTAAACTCAACAGCCCGGACTGATGCGTGGCGAATGTGGAGGGAGACGCTGAAACGTCGCACCTCATTCTCTGTTGTTGCATATGATAATGATGTTGAGCTCTTTACTGTGGCTTTCCTTTCCTCTGGAGCGTCCATTAAGAACCGCAACCAGAGAGTGTCCGTGATCAAAGGGGTCAGGACATGGGCGGCTTGACAGTCCAGCAGGTTGGAGGTGGAGGGCGACGACGCCACCGCAGGCAGAGTGACAGACCTGGACACACGCTAAAAATGCGCGATTGATAAAGTAGTGATCCTGCAGCATAGCCAATAGGGCGGATCATCATCGATTAGGCTGCTTTTGATGACGTTTCTGGTCAACCACCCGACATCTGCCGGCTCCCGCACAATAGTGGGTGGGTGGGAGGATGCGTTTAATGTGACGCACGCTGCGTTATTCTCATAATTTCTGGGCGAAATTTGCGAAAAACTCTCTGATGTGCGATGATTTGACAGTCCATAAAAGAGGGGGCGTGAGCGGCAGGTGGTGGTGGTGGCGGCGGCGGAGGCGGCGGAGGCGGTGGCGGCCGTCTTGGTGTTGGTGGGTGGAGAGAGGAAGGGAGAAGAATGGTTTTGAGGCAAAATGTGTCTCATTTTTGCATGCTTTTATGGCCGATATGGCGAGAGATAAACGCCGATGAAATCGCCGGCGCCCGCCAAAAGACCCGATAAATTTGCGAGGAGAGCAAAGCGTTGAGCTGGAGAGAAAGGGGAACAACACCTTGTCCTGCCTGGACGGGGCCATATTTTCATCACGGACACACCAGTGAATGGCCGAGTTTCTGCTCTTTTGTCCGAGCATCACGCGTTTGTCGTCGACAAAAAAGTTGTCTCTTAATTGAACTCAGCGCACAGTCCATGTACTCCGACAGCGGCGAGTGCGCCGGCGACTCCAGCAGCAGCGGCATTTGCATCTGATGGCACGGAATGTCCAATGGGGTGGAGCTGATTTTCAAAGGTCAAGAGAACAAATGGCTCGAGAGAAATGGTCAGCTCACAACATCAGTTAGTCTGTCTCACAATGAGGAGTTAGTGCTTCTTCCACACAATTGAGAGTTATCTGCGCATCTGCCCCGCTTCCCAGCGCTCCGCAAAGTGGATTGCGAATCTCGTGAAAGAGGGATGGAAATGAAATTTGCAATGATGGAGCGAGGAGATAAGAAATGCAAAGAGCTCGTCTCATGGGAAGCAGACCAGTTGTTGTTTGATGTGAGTGGTGTGCAAAGGAAGGAAATTCAATAAGCTTACTCATCTTTTTTTCGCAGCTCAATTTCGCAAAGTGCGGCAGCGCCAGCTACATCGGCAACGCCAGCAACGCCGGTCACGCCATTGCCAGGGTTCATGATTATTGCCATCAAATGGAATATTGGCCAATCTTGCTCGCTTCTGCCACTCAACTCGCACATCTGCTACAGCACATTACTCAGGAGAGTTGGCCGCAAGAGCCGACGACGACTCCTTCTCCGCCTCCTTCTCCGGCGAAAGTGTCCAAAGAGCCATCGCCCGCGTAGAGTCGCCCACCGGGGACGACGTGGCCCAGTGCACTTGGCCCCCGCTGCTGCTGCACTTCGTGGGAAAGGGATAGATGATCCTGCACACACACCCTTGACAGACAGGTCGACCAATTAGGCGGCGTCGGTCACGGCCAACACCGACGTCTTCAGCACGTGATCACCCGTAATCCGAGCCCCCGGGGGCAACCCCAAAAATGCGAAATCGCCAATTGACCGCACTACACACTCAGTCCGCCAAATTTGCACGCCCCAACGCCGATGACGACGGTTGCGAATGCTCCATTCAAGTTGACGGCTTTATTCAGCACACTGAAGAGGACGGCCTTGCCGGGGCTGAGGAGATGTCGTCATCCCAGGGACGGGAACGAGCTGTAAATGTACGTGTCGAGCTGACGCTGCAGGCTCGTCATCAGCTCGTGCTGCTCCTTGATCTTCTTCTGCAGCGCGTTCCTCTTCATGGCCAGCGTCACCCTGAAATCGTCACCGACACAGGCAATCAGTAGTAGCACTCACAGAATTGAGTGATTCCGCAGAAATTACACCTGATAAAGTAACAGCATTGTTGGGTCAAGAACTATTGCAAAATTGTCCTGTTTTTAGTGCGTGTAGGAGGCCCCAAGAGAAAGATGAAGAAGTGCTCAAGAGTAGGACTATATATTATAAAAGCAAAAACAATGGTGGCAAAGGTGTAAAAAGTGGATGGAGAAGAAGTGTAGGAGGCATGAATTTGCAAAGACTCCTCGATAGCTTTCTGATAGACCCACTTTACAGTGTTTGAAAGCTGTGTAGTCGAACTCACTTTTGTGAGGTACAGTAAAAGCCACTTAAAGAAACACTATTCGTTATAGGCCTAAGCAGCCTTGCGTCGTTCACAAGAATGAACAACATAAGACACATAGCAGTGTCATCGTGACAAAACTCAAAAAGTTATTGTCTTTGACAAAGGAAGAAGTTGATGTTTTTGCCTTTAATTCTTTGGCCCAAACTTGTCTTACTCCAGTTTGGATTTTGAAGTTCTCAAAATGACGCGGGTCTCTCCTATCTGTGACGCAATTTTGGACGAAAATTGATCTTATAAGCGGCTCTAAGTGTTCTTATATACACTGGAATTCACCACATAAAGTGCATATTGATTCCATTCTGAGAAATCAGTGTATATAATCTGATTCTTCTTACACGTGTACGTTCTACAGTGCTTACTACACGCAGCACAGTAATAGAGTCCCCTCTCACCTCTGAGTCTTGCCCTCGGCCTCTTTCAGGCTCCTGCGCTTTTCTTCGACTTGGGACCTTTTGAAATTAACTTCCACCTCCAATCGATGGATTTCCTTGGCGAGCTCGTCGCTCTCGTCGTCATTGGCCTCCTTCGCCACCTCCAGCTCTTCTACGGTCGAGGAGAGGCGGACGAATTTCCGCTCCAGATACTCTTCCGCCGCTTGCCTGGCTTCATCCAGTCGGTTGTAGTCCTCGGTCACGGCAGTCCTGGCGCCCCTTTTGGACTGCAGCATCTGCTGGCTCTCCTTGGACAACTGTAAAGGGAAGTGGGCACGGACCCATTTGTATCCTGTACCGTACAGAATGTCTTAATGTGCTCCATTCAAAGATGACCTTGATCTGCTGCATCATGCTCCAAGTGCTTTCCAGATCTTGAAGCTCCATGGTGAGTTTCTCCTTCTCCCATCTCAACATTCTCGTACCGGCTCTAAAGTCTTTACTCTCTTTCATGGCGTTCAACTTGGACTCGCCCAAGTTCTGGAAGGAAAGCAGATGCGTGGTTGCGGCCACGTCTATCCTAGTAGCATGCGCACACTCACTTCTATGTCGTGGTTCAGCTTGCCAATGACATTTTCCGTTAGCAGAAGCGCCCCTTCTATCTTGGGCGAGGTGTCTGTTCTTTCCACCTCGATCTGGCCTCTCTTGAGTGTGAGGACGACGTCAACGTTGTTGATGGTGCGGTTCTTCTGCTTGCGCCAACTTTCCGCCGTGCTCTTTAACTCTGCCAAGCTCTCGGCGCTCCGCTGGGCTGCAGCCTCTCTATCCTCCACTGCCTAGAAGTTCAACAACTCGTCCTTGTGTATCCCAAGCTATACAGTGCATAGTAGGCGAACTCTTTCACCTCCTCAGTTTCTGCGAGGTCTGCCACAACGTTGGCTATCTGTCGCTCGCTGTCGATCTTCCTCCTCCGGAGGATGCACAGAGCTCTCCAGCTGTCCAAGTCAACGTTCTCCGGACAGCAGGAAGGCTTGTCCAAGTCGTCTAGCGACACAAAGTTCTGGGGCAGAGATGACGCCTGGGCCGTAGGCTTCGTCAACGCCGTCCCGAGGAACATGTTGCTCATCTAAGAAGACTGTGCGTATGCGTAGTCAACTAACTAAAACTGAACAAAGTCAACTTTACCCTCTCCAAGGTGGAGGCGATGCTCTTGGAGTGCAAGTCTTTGCTCGACTTCTTTCCTCCCAGAGTCGAGTTGAGGTTCCTCCGCTTAATCTCCTTTCTCGTGAAGAGGTCCACAGTCCGTTCAAAGGTGGCCTCAGCCGTACGAGGTCTCAACCTACGTAGCAAGACGAACAGCATCAACACCTTTGGCATGGCGAACACACCTGTTACCTACGCCATACCTATAGCTCTTCATCAAGGCCTCCAGCTGGTTGTAATTAAGGCCAGGGAACTCCTTCTTGAAGTTCTTCTCCAGAGCCTTGTCTTTGTCATTCATGGTAGCGAGAGTGACCCTCAAGCTCTCCAAAGCCTCCTTGCCCGTCTGGAGTTCTCGCTCGCACGTCTTGACCCGGGCTTCGGCCGCCGCCACTGCCCGTCTGCGTGTGTACAAGGTTAGGACATCAGCTATGATTCTGCTGAAATGCTATCTCACTGCAGCCTCTCCTCCTCCTTGTCCAGCTGGTCCATGGTAGCTAACTTGAGGTCGAGGAGAAGGATTTTCAACTCCTCGTTGGCCACGCACGCCTCGACGTCCAGCTTGTGTGCGTACAGTCGGGTTAAGTCGCGGTCAAACGAGGCCACCACTTCCTGGATACTCCTTTCCAACGAGATGCGGTCGTTGAACCTGCCTCTCCTGGTGGAGCGGATGCCCTTTATGCGCTGCTCATTCTCCGCCTGAAACTCGTCCTTAGAACTGATCTCGGCGGGAGAATAATCCACAGAGCGTTTCTCCTGCTGGAAGTACAGGTTACCTCTGGCAATGAAGATCCGACACGTGCTGCATGATCCGGGGCTTACCATGAAGGCGGGCCTCTTGACAACCTTCTCCGTCTGGTTCAATGATAACTCGGACTTTCCTCCACAAGGCATACGGGGTGATGTCGCGTCAGTGGGGTCGACCTGTTGGGGGTCGGGGACATGTTAGCAATTACAGGTGGCGTAGTCAAACCGAGGCACCTACTGCTGCTTTCTTCGTGAGCTTCCTCAATGGCAACGGTAGGTCCAGCTCCGGGTTCTCCGTGGCCGACCACTGGAAGTCAGTCATCTTGTATCGGATAACGGCGTTTTCTTCCCCCTCTGGATTCTCCTCTGCAAGCGACATCAGCGAGGCCAGCCAGCCCTTGACCTGAGCGAACACGTCGTCTTTCCTTTGAAACAGGTCGTCGAATTCCTTGTTGAAGGCCACCTTCAACCTACGAATGATGTCCTGCAAACAGCACGCCTCGTTGAAGAGCTTGCACATCGCGGTCATGATGGGGACTGACCTTAAGAAGAATTATTTGCTGCCGCGTCTGCATCCTGGTCGTCAGTTCCCTCTGGTCAAGCTGATAACGCGTTTCCTCGACATAGCGATGGCTGAGACTGCCGAGAAACCTCTCATTGGCCTTCACTGACATGTCGACGGATCCATCTGGACTTTCGTCCAAGCTGAGTTCCTTGATGACGCTGCTGCTGGTCAGATGTTCAGTCGAGTCGCTGGCCTTCTTGATCCGATCGGTCAAATCCAGCATCGCCAAGCTGAGGTCCCGCTCGTTCTTTGCGTGCTGCAAAGCTTTTGTATCCTCGAGCGAAAGCGGCAGCAGTGGATAGTTATGCACAATCATCTCTTTGCTAAGTGCCTGACAAAAGTAGCCGTATGTACTAAGTGTACCCGAAGTTCCAAAGTGTTCTTCTGTACCTTGATCGCCTTGCCTCTCACATCGACGTCGTCCCAGAGCTGCTTCCGCAAGGTGGTCGCTAGATTCTTCTTGGCCACGTGTCTGGCGCGCAGCTCCACTTTGAGAAGAGCCTCCCTTTCGTTGCTAGCAGCCAAGCGCTTTTGCTTCTCCTCAACATTCAGCTCGAACTCAGCCCTCGGCACTTCCTCGCTCAATTCCCCGTTCGACTTCAACAGCGCTGACACCTCGACCTTGAGCTGCGCCAATGGCCCAGTCACGGACTCCAGTTCGCTGGAGAAAGCCGCCTTCTCGGCCTCCAGGCGTTGTTGCAATACCAGTTCTGACCAAGGAAGAGCCTCATCGTCTACTTCTTCTGCCAATGCTTCCCTCAGCGCCGACACAAAATTGGTCTCCGGTATCGGCTGCGTTCTGTGGCGCACCAACGTCGCCGCTTCTGGGTGGACCTCGAACAGCACCAGCGCGCCTCTCCCGTCCGTCGCCGCGAACGACTGCAACTCGAGATTCCATGCAACTCTGCGGATTCCACCCCGCCGGTGGTGGAGCAGATGCCTCTCTGATGAGTCGAATCCTCTCAGAGAGGCTGGGAGAAGCTGGAACTTTCCATCGCGTCCTGCAGTCAGCAACTTTGCTTCACCCTCGCCTGGCTGCAGCAGGTGCAATTCACTAAGCCCCATCTGGTGGGACGTGGTCACCTTTGTCGTGGGAAGGAACTTCTCTGTGTCCACCTGGCAAAAAAGGACACTGAACAATGGACACATGGTACTCGGATGGGTGTTCCACTTACACCGCTCCTGGAGCTGTGGTACAGGGCGATTGCCTTCTTCCTCACTTGGAGAGTGAAGAATCCCCTCGCGTCGATGTCTAGCGCGATCCCCGAGCAGAAATCCTTCAACTTGATCGTCTTCAATGCTTCCAGCTGTCCATTCAACACCCTAAATTGATGAACACGCCGCCCGGCGAAGTCTTGGTCCACGTGCTTCGACGACGACGTCTCCTTCATCAGGCAGAGCAAAATATCACCTCTAAAGCTCAAGTCCACAACAGACCCTTCTAGAGAGGCGCTGTCCAGGGGCTCCAAGAACCTCTCCACTCCCTTGCCTTCGTCGCCATTAACCAGGAAGATGGTGCCATCGATCGAAGCCACGGCAAAGTAGTCTCCCTCCAACGACTCCCACGCCGCCTGATCGCTAAGTGCCATCCTGTGCAATCGCCGAGAAGACTTCCATGACCGCGCTCTCGCCCGAAACACCTGCTCGGTGCAGGTCTCGCTCTCTTCAGTGAGCTCATCATCCTGGTAGGACTCCTTGACCCGAGTTAAAGTGAGAGTGAGGGCAACGCCCAACAAGCGTCCAGAATGAGAGCCAAAGACAAGCACTGGGATGCGTGGATGTGCCAACATGAAGGAAAGATTCTCCCCCAGATCTATCGTCAGAATCTGTAGAAAAAACAATGAATACTCCATTATCGGTGCAGCAATCATTGAGAAGAATACTGACATCGTCCTTGCCGATGACATCAAACAGCTTCAAGCGAGTAGGTTGATCAAGAGCGGCCAGCACCACCCCATCGGGCTCCACAAATGCCACATCTGAGAACGATGGCCACTTTTCGTTCCTCCACAACGTCTTGGAGGCCACGGCCTTCTGGTCGGTCTGCACGAGGAAGATGTTTCCCTGAGAGAGAGGGCGCGAGGTCGACTGACTCAACGGCGTCGATTTTTTTTCTTACTCACAGTCGTTGTCCATGAAATGTACGAGAAGGTGGATACGAACTCCACTACTCTGTGACACAGTTTGTGTTCCAGGTCCACTCGCCTGGTTTCTTCGCAGCTGTTCTCGTGGATGTGGAGAGTCTGGAAGGTCATAAGCTCGGTGTCAGCACTGCAGGAAGGCTTCAAACAGTCGTTGGGCTTACGCTGATGAAGGAGAGCGTGAACACGATCAATCCATCGTAGTGGGATCTTAGTTGAAGCTGCTGAGAGGATGCAAAGATGGACTTGTCCACCGAAATCTCTGTAGCGGCCAGACTGTCTAGATGCCACTGTAACGAAGCGAGGTATCTCAGTCACTCACTCCATCTTCCCCGCTTCCCAGCTCCAGTTGGAGTAAGACGACATTCTTACGTACCTTGAACAAGCGGTGCTCGTCTGTGACGACGAACAGGACTTCTCCTTGGTGCATGTTGACAGCCAAGTGCCTGCCAAGGCTCTCTCTGTTGGCCGCATCCGCAAGCGGTTCTTCCAGCAATGTTCTCTCCTGACCGCATCTCTTCACCTTAAACAAGCTCAAGTGTCTGGTCGACTCGGAGGCCACGAGGATGTTTTTCGAGTTGAAGTCGGGACTGAAAGTCACGTAAGCATCAACTGACTGCAAGAGTAGGGGATTCATGATAACTCTAGTATGAATTGATTATGTCACAAGCTCACTTTAACTGAGGTATTGATGGAGCAGATCGTCTCTTCGGCTTTCCAGTTCCACAGCGTCAGTTTGAAGTCAGGCACGCCGGAGAGACCAATAAGGAGGTTCTTTGAGTTGAACGCCAACCGAACGTACTCTAAGCTGGCGTCCCCTGAGGGAAAAAAACCAAAAAACGATTCTGGAGATCACCATCACTCGAGGTTCGTCGTCGAGACCCCCTTCTGGTCGTCCTCGTGAGTGTCAATGATCGAGACTATGATTTACTGTAGTGTCCATCCTACCACGATCAAGAAGTGGATCTCCTGCCCCTCGATCCCTCTCCAGGACTACACTTCCAAAGCAAAACACGAAAAACTAACACTCATGTACCTCTCAAAGGATATCCGGATAGAAACGTCGGCTCTCGTCAAGGCCACTGAGTACGCCTTTTTATTACTTAACGACATAGCTATAATTGAGTTGAGTTTTGTGACAGCACCAACCTCTAGCATGATGTACAAATAATGCTTCATGTGAACTTGGTCCCTCAAAAAATAGGCTTCTATAGCACTGATTTCTGATACGAGAACGAACATAAGCAGCACATGATGGTCCGTAATGGCATCAGACGTTCAACCATTGTGCCTCAAAATATCACTCTGACCATGGGTGGAATGCTCTCCAGTGTAGACGAGGATCATGATGCTAGCCTTGGGTTATGGTTTGAATAAGTCCAGGACATTGGAGTCCAGGGCCATGACCATGACAGCGTGATGGAGCCTGCTGTTCGCTACTTCGGGATAGAATTCCTTCAAATATCTGTGCAGAGTCCAGGCGAACTGGCTGTGCTTCTCCTCCACCAAGACCTTTTTCTCCAGCCTGTTGGAGCAGCTGCTGACCCCAGGAAAGAATAGAACCATTTTTATCAATAACATGACAATGATGGGATCAACGCTACCATCCTTTTCGCGGCTCCTCAATATAGGCGAGATTTGACCTACGTGGCGCTCCAACTCAAGTGTCCGCTCTTCTCTCTCCGGAGGTAATAGAAATGAGTAATTGATAGGAGTGTCGGGATCTGACGGCGGTCTGAAGTTTGCAGTCACCTCCGCCATCACCGCCTCAGCGGAGGGATTCTGGGACATGTAGCGCTGCCCAAAGTCAACAAAGTCCTTCACGTATGTCATGAGGTCTCTGTAGTTCGCATAGGCTGCACAGACCACGCTGTATGCCAGCGGGACATTGTTGGATATGAGAGCCATTCTGTCGTAGGCAGAGAGTTCCGCCATGTCTGGCAAGTCAAACGAAAAGTTGGTCATCAGCTGGGTTTCCAAGGTGAGCATGGTCAAAAACGTTTCTTTGGTCAGCCTCCCTGAGCCAAGCATGACATTGACGAAATCTTTTACGCTCGCCAGCTTCTGGCTGTAGTAGTCGTAGTATTTGGCATGTCCGTAGTCCATGAAATGACGGAACAAATTCTTGTACTTCTTGCACTCGTCAATGGAGAAGTGAAGCTGAATTGGTTTCTTGATAGTGCCGACACAGCTGGTTTGAAGCTGGTCTTTTTTACTGATCCGTTGCAGCACGAGTTCCTTTCGCTGGGTATCGGACATGACGTACGTGATCTTCATGCCGCTGCTAAGACACTTCTGAAACCGGCACAACTTGCAACTCATCCTGGACTGCGAATCAATCCGGCATTGGCCACCCTGCACACATCGGAAGAGCGGGTAATGCTTGTTCTGTACGGAGCGGCGGAAGAAGCCCCTGCAACTCACGCACACCCTGCCGCCGTAGTAGGAGTGTTTCCCCGTCGGCCTCGTGCACACGGGACAAATGGCTGCCTTGACCTCGTCGTCATTGACGCTGCCGCTGCTCTGGTTGTCGCAGTCCACTCTGCCATCCGCAAGAATATCCTTCAAGAAGACTTCTGGTGACTGCTGCAGTTCATTTTGTAGGAATTCTTCCAGATCACGCATGAGCTCGTCGGAGGCGTCGGAGGGCGTACCTTCCTTATTCAGGCCAATCAAATCATTGCAGACGTAGCGGAAGATGTTGTCGCAGTCCATATCCATGTCTTGTACGAGTGGCAAATAAGCGTAGTTCAGCGTTCAGCTGCAGCTCGCGCTCAGGCAAAAATGATTCACCTCAGGCTCGTGAAGCCAATCCTGATCTGGCCCAGCCCTTGTGACTGGCGAATGTTGCGTGAGTGCTGTACAGTACAAAGAGAAGGTGCGTATGCTCTGCCAGCAGCATTTAAACGCTTCTGGTAAGATTGGAAGAGTTCTTTGTTGTGCTTCAAGACCAAATTCGTGGTGTCGACGAAGTCAATGAACATCCTGCTGATGGGCAAGACCATGCAGAAGCTACAGATGATGAAATCGGTGAAGATGCTTCTCACATCATTGAGCACAAAGAGCAAGTTTTTTGTGACGTCGTCGTCTCCTTGAGCTCGCTGGGGGTCACAGAGGACAGACAAAGCTGAAGGGCTTCTGGACGAAGAAAGAAGCACCCGCTGAGGTGCTGGCAGCTCGACTTGCCCGCAATCCAGGCTTATCTTTTGTTGCGAAGCTGACTGAAGGACAGTAGGGGAGAGATGGCATCCCAGAGCACCTTGGACATGTTGATCCCGCTGAATGACCCGTTGCCAGACGTCAACGAGGTGTACGACATGCTTGACAACGAGAGCAACGCGCTGTTGGCTTCGATCATCTCTGACCTTGTCAGTGATATTGGCACGGGTGCCGACCGCTTTGTCGACATCACCAATGAGTGCTTTTCAATGAACAGTGACGCAAATGGGCAACAAGCTTCAGACATCTTTCCATCAGAGACTCAACAAAGCCAGGATGGCTTCAGCTCCGAAACCACAAGCAGCAACATCGATTCTGCGTCATCTCCCACCACCACCGTCTGCTTCTATGACGACGTGAATAACGTGCCTGTCATCCCGCAGTCCAGAGTGACGTGTTGTCCCATCTGTGGGAACGAGGCGGGCAAGCACAGCTACTACGGGGCTCAAGTTTGCAACAGTTGCAGGGCCTTCTTCCGCAGGACAGTGCAGAGCAAGTCGCACCCACGATTCGTGTGCAAGCGTGACCAGAACTGCAGCATCAATTCTCGCTCGTGGAAGAGCTGTCAGTTCTGTCGGTTCCAAAAGTGTCTCCGGTCGGGCATGAAGATCGCCTGGGTGCTGACGGAGTCGGAGCGCAAGGAGCGGGCTCGATTGAGAGCTGCCTCCAAGAGGAAGAGGGACAACCAACTGCTCACAACCTGCTCTCCCTGCATCAGAGTCCCGTCGGATTGCTTCACCCTTGAAGACCGAGTCCACTTGCGTGGCCTCATCTCCACCACGTATGACTTTCTCTACTTGGAAATGTGCAAATACTACACCTGCCACCAGCGCGCATTCGAAGAAATCTTGTCCGTCATGTTCCACGGCAGGATCATGTCCCAGTCCACCCAGCGGTCCATAGAGGACTTCATCATGTACAGCGTCAAGAATTTCTACCGCGGCATGAGCGATATGATAAATCTGTCGGAGCGGGACCAGACAGTGCTGGTCACCAAAAACTACCCGCTCATGATGGAGTTTCTCTCGTCCTTGTACATCGAGAACGCTGCCGAGATGCAGAAGCACACCACCATGTTCGCCAATAAGATAAAGGAATTGCCGCTGCAGTGCGCTGAGTTCGCCACCCAGTTCCGCCAGCTCGAGTGTCGCTTCCACGAGGCCCGCAACAGTGTCCACGCCAAGCCCATTCTCTACGAGCAAATACATCCGGAAAACTGGGTGGACAACAAAGCCGCCGAGCACCGCTACCGCGAGCTCTGCTTCAAGATCCGCGATTGGCCTCTTGACTCCGCCGACACAGTGGTCGATGATATCCAGATGATGTTGCTAGCCCTGACCATGCTGTTCAGCACGGACTTTGTAGATCTGGACAACCCATCCAAAGCAGCAGAAGTCCAGACGAAGTACGCCAGCATGTTGTACCGCTATCTCAAGTCTAAACACAAGGATAGTGGTGCCGCGTCCAAGTTCTGCCAGGCCATGATGATCGGGTCAATGTCGAGGGAGATGAGAGAGATTAAGGAGAAGCACTGGAACGTCTGAGTATTTGTCACATGCTCAATTTAAAGCATTGTTGTGCCTCGGATGGGATTAATCCTTTTTCATTTAAATGGATACCAGTGTATGCATTGACTCATTCTGTCCCACTCGCACCCGGACAAGTTGAACCAAAAATCGGCACTGGTAAGAGCTACACCAAAGGAAGATGCACCAAAGACTGGTTGCAGCTTCCTTTATATTGCGCTGCAAATTTCTTTTGATTGTCACATCCCAGGCCTGGAAGAAGAAGAGGATTCACGAGGTGCAAGACGTGAAGGCCATGCTGACCGTGCAAGTGGACATCCACTCCTCGTCTCAAGACGGACAAGCATGGGAGACAACATGGATCACCCAAACCAAAGTTAAACCAAGTTGCTCTCATTTTGCATCATTCATTGAAGAAATACGGATCACTACGGTGCAACTTGTACGGTGCAGCTTAGCCATAGTGCAACTTTTTTTTTAGGTGCAGCCTGTCCATGGTGCAACTTTGATGATGCAGCTTGTCAGCAAATGTGTCTTTCGTGCTGATCATTGCTTAAGTAACTTTTTGACCCTCAAAAATGCGCAAAAAACTGAATTTATGTGAATACACGTGTATATAACAAAGTCAAGTTTAAACATTATTAGTGAACCTTTACGGCAGACTTGAAATTTTTTAGTGAAGGCAAAAAAATGACGAAGTAATCGTAGCAAAGAAACAAACTTTGTTCAGTAGATTGCGACGAGTACTTCTGTATGCTAACAGGTTTGTGCATGCAGAGAGATAGTGAAATAAGAGTTTGATGTCGGTCAAGATGAAATATAAAGAAAAGTCCTTATTTGCATGCGGGCCTATTTATGAGAGACAATCGCAGGTGTCATTACCATTATCAAGATTATATTTACTTCAGGGCCAAGCGTGCTAGTTTCAACCGTTATAAGCTTATATCTTGCTAAAGCTTCATACGGTAAGGGTTGGTTCGGTTGTAGCTTTGCTGTGACGTGTATTACATCTGGCCTCTGAAGTTCAGGTTGCTAACTTCACTTTGCTTCATTCACGTGTTGCATCTTTTTGTGACTCACACTGCATGGGTTTCTCAAACTTTTGACAAGCTATCAGAGATTCTCTCGATCTGGCAGAGGTGACAAGATTTACCTTTCATGTTCTTGACGTCCGTCGGCGCCGCGTACTGAAAGACGTGGACGTCGGGTGTGATCCCGCTGTCACTCCAGCCGACAACGGAGAGGTCATCTCTGCCCGCAAGACAACTGATGCCTTTGGCCTCTGGCAACAGACTCCTGCTTTTGCCCGTCTTGAGAAAGACGAGCTTCACACAAGCGCCGTTGGTCACCGCCACCACGTCTTCCGTGACAGCGCAGAGCGAATCAACGTCAAAGCCGCCATCGCACCACACGCGCCCGGACAACTGCTCCGGAGCGCCCAGTTCAGCCACGCTAAGTCCGGGTTCCTCGTCCAAGTCGAGCGACATTGTTTGTCTGAAGAAGGCGTTATTGACCAAACTGAACATGAAAGCCCCGAGCCAACACGCACTGCGCACGCCAATCTCCTTCTATTAATACAACAGCCGTTCATGACGATACTGAGGAAGCTCCTGCCAGTAACTCAGATGAACAAATCCAAACTAAAGTGTCTAAATAGTTAATGTCTGCCATTCACGCAGAGCTCTAGTGGTGGCCATGAGATGGGCGTCTTTCGCTGAAGCAGCTCTTTGATGTCGATGTTGTCTAAATCACTCATTGTCCTTCGAATGTAGCGGACCAGCAAGTCGATGCGCTCCGCGTCGGGCTCCTGGAAGCCGAAGAACCTCCGCCACACGGCGTTGGCGAGACCCTTGTCGCCTCCCGAGAGGCCGTCGTCGTAGATGAGAAACGCAGCCTAGAACAAAGTTACACCGGCAACTGAAGTAGAACTTGAAGCAAGTGGCGGCCAGACCTGCAATTCCTGGCCCAGGCTCTGTAAATCCTGCTGTCGTAGTGAAGACTTGATCGGTCCCAACTCTTTGGCCCTACGAGAGCAAGCAAGGTTGAGGAAGAGGGAAAAAGTAGTTTCAGACCTTTTGCTAGGAGCACCTCTTCTCGCAGTCTGTCCAAAACATCTCTATGAGAACGTCTCTTGCTTCAAAGGACTCCTCCACGCCCTCCGCCATGATCCTGACAGACAACATCCATAGATGAAGCTCGGTTACCAGGAACCAAGAGAAGAAGGTGTCGGGCATGCGGAACACGTCCATGAACTCTGCCACCTTGGAACCCTCGGAGCAGGAAGAGAAGGCATTTATGAGGTAGGAGGCAAGAGTCAAGTTGGAATCCTTCTTGAACATCCCGAACAAGGTGCCAACCAATCTGTTGCGTTTCCGCACCGGCAACCCCAGGGTCCGCTGCTGCTCCTTCTTGAGGAAGACTGGCGCCGTGCTCAGGGGTCTAATTGTTGCCGCCGTCACTGACGGGACCCTCCACACGGCCGACAACCGTGAGGCCGACAACCTCGTGACAAGAGCCATCGTCTAAAAGTCCCCCTGTCACGTGGGACAGTCCATGTACGATGGACCAGCTTTGATTCTTCAACTTCTTCAAGAACTGCAGTGTTTTGTTTTCTTCTCAGATTCAGTGAGCCAGCCAGAGTTGCGATACCAGTGAATAATAGAAAACACTCACCTAATCAAAATTATGTTATTTTAGTCCCTGGCTCTTTAACGAAGCATAATAGTATAACATCTAGGCTTCAATAACGAAATAAGTTAACCGTGCAGTTTGCTGGGGCTGCGCAGAGTTACCACTAACAATGAGAGCCCTTCCTTTACCTCGACAAAGTGTCGTAGAAACGCTGTAGAGACCAAAGCTCTAACTCGGCTTCTTGGCATCCCTGACAACATCGTCAAGCGTAAACACAAACACAATCAAACGCCGAAATCGACTTCAAGGTGGAGAAAAGGAACTCCGGCAGGACCGTGTCTGGTGAGGTATCCCGAGATGGGCGAACGCTACAACATCCACAGTCAGCTGGAGCACCTCCAGTCCAAGTACATCGGCACAGGGCACGCGGACACCAGTAAGTTTGAATGGGCGACTAACCAGCATCGCGACTCCCTCGCCTCCTACGCTGGACACTTCGACCTGCTGAACCACTTTGCCATCGTGGAAAACGAGTCCAAGGCCAGGGTTAGGTTCAACCTGATGGAGAAGATGCTGCAACCATGCGGGCCACCGCCTGAGAAAAAGACAGAAGACTAGACAGGTTTCTACTTTCATTTTGTGTTGCTAACATTGTGTCCGCAACTACAGTATATGCACGATCTAATGAAACACATTGTTTTAGTGAATACAACTTAATTATTGCAAGTACTGTGTTACTACGTTCTCTAGGTACAACTTTTCCTAAGTGTAGTGAACTGAAATGTTGCTGTTTGACGGTGAAAGTACCTGAGCAGAAAGCACAATATTCGCCTTTTCATTCTAAAAAAAGCTCATCTTCATCTGCTCCTTGGCCAAAGGCAAAGTCTTGGGCCTTGGTACACTAAGAATACAATTAAGAGGTCTGGTCACCAAGTCGGTCTCCTGAAGACAAGACGTCTCGGCTCCAGCGCCGGTTGTCCTCCCAAGTGGATCAGCCAGCATGACGTCCATGGCCTTTGCAATAGAGTTCATCAACCTGTGAGCATGCAGAGCTCGGGACGCAGGGGAGACGAACTCATGCAGATCTTAGGTCAGGGCAGAAATTGCACTGGAGATGGTTCCTAACGTCGACACTGGAGTGACCTCATCTTTGCCCCCAGCCTTCTATCCACGTCGGACATCCATCTAGGACTAACGCTGTAGGTTTACCATACCACCAAGATCCTAGGGATCTTGACACTTTCTATTTATTGAAGAACAGTCATTTGTGGCATCAATCAACAAAACGCCGCTCAAACAAGTGCTTCAACCCTTACATGGCTTTGACCTTCAACTGCTTCATCTTGGGTTGGTTCTTCTTCTTGTCTCTCCTATTCTCGCGGTCTTCCATCTTCCTTTGCTTGTCTGGATCGTCGATCTCCCTGATTTTGTCCTTAATCTCCCTGCGCTTCTTCTCACGCTCCTCCTGAGCTTTCTCAGCTCGAGCAGCGTGGATGGACTTCCAGAAGGCCTCAGTCACCTTGCTACGGTTCTTCTCGGCCTTGTTCTTACCCTCCCTGTTGGAAATAGAAACAATAAGACAGGCCACCGACAAACTGGCCGCCTTTTTGGTACTCGCCTGCTCAGACGGTATCGTTTGACTTTGTCCATGAAGTAGAAGACGAGCAGCATCAAGGGTCTCATGTTCTCCACGGCCTCGTCGATTGGCTTTCCATTCTTGAGCACGATGTTGAAGTTGAAGATCAGTACTTTCTTGCCCTCAGTCAGCTCGGCAGGAGCCTGGAAAAAAGAGCACGATTAGCAAATACTAAGTGCTAAGTCATGGTGTTCGTACTTGATCCTCAGACGGTTTAGGCCCCGTGTACTGATCGCTGAAGTGGATTGAGTCGACAGCCTCTGGATACTTGTTCAGGATGGCGATCATCTTAGGGTCGACCATGGAGGCAGAGACCTCGGCGAGCTCACTCATGACGACGAACTGGGGGGGCACGCCATATTTTTCGGCGCTGCGGCGCTCTGGACAAAAAGTATTGAGATCGGACATTTCTTTAGCCAAGCGCGCAGCCGTCTTCTTCTGCGCCAGGCAAAACACGAACGAGTCCATGTCTTCGGGATTCAGATTCACTCGAATGTGGACCTGGGTGAGAAGATCTTGACAATTATGGTTTCGGAGAGGGAGAGGCGTTCAAAACCTTACCTGATCGTGACTTGGCTTCATGAGGTTTGCAATAACGGACACTAAGTCTTGTCTCTTGAGCAGTCTGATCTCGACCAGCATGCCCTGACAGCCAATCCTTCCGCTGCACCATAACGTGAAGCCGTGCTCCGACTCCTTGACCAACGGCGTGTCTATTTTCTCCACTTCCTTGGCGCCATCATCGCCGACCAGTGCAAAATTACTCTCCAGCAGAGCGCGGTGAGTATCAAACCAAGTGCCAGCAATGCGAGCATTCCTCGACTTGCCCGTGAAGAAGTTAAGGAAGTAGACGACGATGCCAGCGCACATCAAGATCTCGAGTAAGTAGTTTTCCCAGTTTCTACTTAGATGTGCCGGCACCTTGGCGATATTGATGGTCTGAGGAGGCGGCGGCGACGGTCCACGCGCGGCTCGCGGTCCATCTTCGTCATCCATGAACCCTTCAAACTCTTCTTCGTCGGCGAAATGAGTGAACTCGTCATCCTCGTCGAGCTCCTGTTCTACCCGCGCCTCATCGTCGCTGTCGTCAGGCAGTGGCCGTCGGGCCCCCTTTGAGGGAGGGGGCTCCTCGTCTTCGAATTCCTCGTCGTCGTCATCATTAGCTTCCTGGGCAGCTTTCTTATCGTTCGTGGCCATCTCGAACTCCTCTTCGTCGAAGTCGAACTCGGCGAAGTCGTCGTCCACGAACTCGTGGCCAGCGGCCTGGAGCAGCATAGCGAGTGAGACGGTGCAGATGACGAAGGTCCATCGCAGCAGGAAGCCACGAGGGCTGGGTGAACGACGTAAGACGCGCATGGGGAGGACTTCAGATCCAGGGCTTCCTTCTCTTTCTGGACGTCCAAGTTGCTCAGTCAGTGTTGCCGCCGCTGTCGCAGCCGCTGCCGCAGCCACAGAAAAATGAGCTGACACAGCTGATTCTTGGGCAATCCAGAGGTCGACGAAAGCGCCCCTAACGGTCAAGGGAATGAACTACACCCCTCCAGCTACATCCAGTGACAAGACTGTCATGTTTGAGGACCTCACAGACCCCGCGCAAAGGGACAATGTTAACATACTAAATCTCTTTGAAGAGCTTTTCTTCTTATCTTTCAGGACTATGTGATAACTCTTCTCTTTGCTCTGCGGGGCGATAGGAAAGTACTGGCGTTCAAGAGGTCTCGGATGAGCTGGCAAAGTAATGTCCAGACAACTCGGGGTGGACCAACGAATTCTTCATAAGAGTATCTCTTTGGGGTGAACTTCGACATCCTGTCGTCCGGGAAGGCAGTTGTTACTCGACTTGTTTCCCCCGTCCAGTGTATCCCTGTGGAAAATAGAGCAAGGACTAGTCTTGTGTCCATGGAGAAGTCCCACCAGAGCTCCCTTGCTAAAGTCGGCAGAGGCCTGTATTTTCCTGTGTCCTCTCCTGAAGCAATGTTGCCAGCCGTCCTGACTGCTACACACGGACGTTGAGAGTAGCAACGTGACCAAGCTAGCAGGACCGACCGATATGAGACTTCCACCCGCTGTCTCTACTGTTCCCTTCGTCATATTCAAGGTTTACAGTATACAGAGTTGATAAGGAACAATCTGGTCTTTGCCCGCATCTTACATACATTAATTAATAATAATTGATAGTTACATAAATCAACAATAATTACATAAATTAAGAGCCTTCAATAGACGTGTCATTTGTATCTGTAGCATTTGCTAGAAGATGATGAGAACGCGTGGAACGTACAAAAGAGCCGAACTGTGACGTCTGCTTGACCGCTGGGAGCGCTGGCGTCGACTGGATTGGCTTGGCCGGATGAGCACTTCTGCGTGAAGTCTCTGTTGTGTGGCTTCTCTGACGGCAGCTGTTGAAAATCTTTATAAATCCGGGACTTTCGGACGCCGACTGCAAACGCATTTAAACCAACCAAATGTTAGTCCTCAAAGATGTCTTTCAATCCCTTGAAAGGGCTCCAGAAGCTGGCCCAGGAACATGAGGCGCAGCTCAGTGGGAAGCCGTCACTTGGGGCTCTCGCTGTCAGCCATCTGGCTGGCGGTGAACACGCGACTCTCGGAGCCTTGGCTAGTGGAGGTCCTCCGTCCAAGGACAAGTCGGGGCCGCAAACTTCGCTTAGCGCCTTAGCCAAGAATCACTTGGCTCAAGATAGCAGCTCAGAGAACTCGGCAAGAGCTCTATTTGTCATTCCTTCGCTCAAGAATCCGGCATCATCAACTTCACGGGACACTTTTGGACTTGCGGAAGGCAACTCGAAGCAAGCGGTGCACGTCCCCGATCTCTTTGGTGGTGAGAAGAACACGGACGCTGGTGCTACGACTCCTTCTACCATCGATCTTATGCAAGCGCTGAGACTAGTGGATCAGGGGCCGCGAGCACACGTGGACGAAGTGGATGACGGCCAGAAAATAGCGGACGACGCGAGAGAACTTGACGAAACCGATGGCGGACTTTTAGAAGAGAACGTGCAGATCTTCCTAGACAGTCTCGCTCACTTCGTCCCGGACGATGTTCAGTCCTTGAAAGAAGAATCTGAGCCCTCCGGTTTCGGGCTTGTCTTGTGTAGACGGTGGGGACAAGGAGAGAACGAAGGACGTGAAGTGCTGCGACCTCCGAAGAGACACGAAAAGCTTGTCCATTTTTTGTTTGACTCCCCCTCTCCTGATGATGTAGTGCTGAAAGCTCAGTCTCAAGTGTTCAAGAGGTCTCGGTAACCTCAGCACGAAGTGTGAGCATTGAAGTAGAAATGGCTTTTGTTTAGAGCAGGACTGAAAAGACTTATTCGTTGCCCACTGCAAGGGACTCGTATGTAACTTATAAAGCATCATAACGACTCATTAACAAGTCAGTGCGTTCCTCTTATTCAGGATGAAGATCGTCGTGGAGGGCTGCACTCATGGAGATCTCGACAAGACCTACGAGGCTATTACCTTACTGGAGCAAAAATCCGGTCAGAAAATTGACCTGCTTCTGTGTTGTGGTGACTTCCAGGCCACGCGAAATCTGGCCGACCTCCAGTGCATGGCTTGCCCGGACAAGTATAAGTTCATGTGCTCCTTCTACAAATACTATTCCGGGGAGAAGAAGGCGCCCATACTCACCATCTTCATTGGTGGCAATCACGAGGCATCGAACTATCTGCAGGAGTTGCCTTTCGGCGGTTGGGCGGCACCAAACATCTTCTACCTTGGCTATGCTGGCGTGGTGGAGGTAAATGGCCTTCGTATTGGCGGGCTCTCGGGCATATACAAGGGAGAAGACTACATCAAAGGTCGGTTCGAGCACGTCCCTTACAGTAACAGCTCAATGCGCAGCGTCTATCACGTAAGGAACGTGGACGCCTTCAGGCTGAAACAGCTGGCGGATCATCCTCCGGACATCATTTTGAGCCACGACTGGCCTCAAGGCGTGTATAAGCATGGAGACTGTGAAGGTCTGCTTCGGATGAAGCCATTCTTTGGGCCAGACATTGAACGCGATGTACTTGGATCCAGACCTGCTATGGAGGTGTTGATGGCCGTCAAGCCCAAGTACTGGTTCTCGGGTCATATGCACGTAAAGTTTCCGGCGGTCATAGAACATGAGGGTGGCTCGACAACGAAGTTCTTGGCGCTGGACAAGTGTCTGCCACGGAAAAGGTTCCTGCAGGTGGTGGACATTGGAGAGCCTTTACCCAAGGACAGCACTCCCCGAATCCAGTACGACCCCTATTGGCTGGCGGTGTTGAGAAGTACAGACCACTTGCTCTCAGTGGAGCGGGGCTCGTGCCACATGCCCGGTCCTGGTGGCAATGAGAGGTGGGACTTTAAGCCCACCGACCAAGAACGAGGAGAAATAGAGCAGATACTTGGGGAGGATTTCTCAGTGCGAGGCAAGTTTGATGACAGTGTGCCAGCATTTGATCCCCAAAGTCAGTCCTTGAGGCAGTTGCGCTATGTCAGCCAGCCTCAGGCCAGGCAAAATAAGCAGACTGTCGAGTTCTGCCAGAAGTTTAACGTGCGAGACCCTATAGAAGTTCTCATGAGCAAGCAGTGGAAGAAAGAGGAGGATCTCACTGCACAGAGCACAAGCAACGAGATCGACTTGCCTGAAGACAGTGACGATGAGGAGGGGGTCCAATCGAGTGCTGGCAACATGTCTGTAGACGACGCTGGTGGCGAAGAATCCAAGGATCAGGGAGTGAACAAAGATGATGATGCAAGTTTTGTGATTGATACCAATCCTACGCTAGTGGATGACTTCAACAGGACTTGGGGCAAGGAGAATCAGAAAAAGAAGTTGAGGCGTAGGAATGTGGACTTGTATACTGATGGAGACGAGGTGTAACGCGCAAATGCTCAAAATATATGATACGAGTTTGAATTTTGCGTTAAGTGTACTATAGTAGATTGCTAAAGCACAGGCCTATGGTAGGAGAATGGACTCATTCCCCGAGATGCTTGATGGCACCGACAGCAAAGGAGAGGAGGAAAATGAAATCTCGTTTGAACAGATGGCAACATTGCCAATGGCCAGGATCATCCACATTCTTGCTTGCAGCAGAAACTTTGGTAAATCGATTCCTGTCAGAGATTCCAGGATGACACGGTTAGAGCAAGTCGAGGAATCCATCCTGATACAGGTGAAGCCTCGAAAGTCAAATGAAGAATTGAATCGTTATGGTCAATCTAAAACGTTGATAATCTACAAACACAGACAACCCTGGTGGCGCCAAGCAAAAGGTGCCCAACACCAGAAAGGTACAGTTAAGTCTTGATATAGCAGCAGCATAAGACTTCTCTCTAAAGCTCGACTTGTTCTGCTGAAGAAAAGTTAAGTGAAAGGTTATTAAGCAGCAGAGTTAAGAATTGTTATAACGAGACTCCCCTGTACCATGTACAGGGCCAGGAGAAGAATTAAACTTTACTCGATGTCATTTCACTGCTCTTATGCTTCGGTTTACTTGTTGGACAGCTGAGCATTACAGTAGGGGGCAAGGAAGGTTCTGCTCAAGTGTTTCGAGCACTCATCTGACATTTTGATGTCAGAGGTCAAAGTGGTCAGACACGCAGAGGGACAATGTAACAAACCTGAGCCAAGGATCCACTATACAGCAGGGTGTCCGACCAGTTGTCCTCACTCTCTCAAGAAGCCTGTTTTTGCCTTGATCACGTGCATCAGCGTGTATAATGATGCCTCTTGAGCATGTCTAGCATAGCCATGTACTTGTCTGTCCCTCTTTCTGTTGATTCGAATGACCTGAAGGTCTCCGTTGTTATGATGTACACGTCTGAGTTGATTGGAGAAGAGATCGCCAGCGACCGGGCGACTTCTTATTCGCGTGCACACCTGTCTTGCAGGACTCGAAGTGCCTTAAGAGCGCGTTAACCTCTCCCAATCGACGTCATACATCGTGTAGAAGCCGTCAACGACAAGGTAGAGAATCTTACAGTTGCTTTTGGCACGTCTTGTGCAAGTAATTAGTCCAGCAGGTGGCCATGATCCAGTCATACTTAAGTCGCATTTATGTTGACAAATGTCCCTGCCTGAAATGTAAATAAATCGTAAAAGTAACTAACAAGTGTCTGGCTATCATCACCTCAGCCTAGGGTAGCCTTTAAGTGTAGTTTTAGTTCTGTCTCAGTCCTCCCTCGCTTCGCAACCCCAGGAATATAAGGTTCAGTTACAATGTCAGATTTTCAACCGTGTAGGCAGTGACATCTCGTCTGGGTCTGATATTGCTGTGTCCGCTGAGGACGGACGGATTCGTTCGGACAGGAGGAGCCAGTGCAGTAAGTGCGGGCGCCTCAGAAACCATCAAGACCTTCGCCACCGGCACCGACATCGCCACTAGGGTGGTGGTGCTGGCCACCTTCATCCACGTCGTAGCAGACGCAGCCGCCGCCGATGAAAACTATAAGCCATTAAACATTGATCGCTATTTTTTCAGCTTTTGTCTTCTCAACAATATCAGAGAAAGTGGGTGATCCTGGAGCAAAAAAATACATCAAAGTTCAGTTTCTTCTTTCTGATAAAAATGGTCTCAACAACTCATGATCTTGATGTATGTCTGACCCTTTCTGTTGCGGTTGAATTTGTTGCAAGAGTACGATGAATGAGTCCAAGCTGATCCAAGACAAGGGCAACTGCTTTGTGGGATCAGTGCATAGGCACCCATAATGTTTCATAAAAGTTAAAGCGCGCTGGCTAAAGTTACGAGCAAATTTTAAGTGTCTGGCCACTGCTTCGCAAGGCAGAGCTTTGCTTCTGATGTGGCCTGCATCATGCTTACTTTTGTCCTCCAGAGTTTTGCTTTTACTGCAGTTCGATGCTGGAAAAGCATATTTATGAAAAGTCCTCTTTGCTCACGATTATCATGGCCTCGTCAATTCAAGTACTCAATATTGAGTGTTGACGGGGGTTAAACAACATGAATAAAGTTTATCTTCTCTCCTAACTGTTTGCAAACTTTTGACCTCAACTGCTTCTCTCTTTGCTCAAGCCTGGAAAGTGCCCTGGCTTCAGTTTAGTTGAAACTGCTCCTGACATAGACATTACCACAACTGTTGTAGAATCACCTCTTCTCAAGTCCAGAGTGTCTAAATATTTGATCATCTACTACCCAGTGTTTACCATAACACAGGGTGAGGCCCCGGGAATACGAACTTGGACCTGATGTACGCGTATTCTGAGTTGAGGGCTAAAAATGAGATCGTATGGACTGAGAAACACGTTGTGTTTCAAGCACGACTACTGATGTTTGAACTTCTCCATGGAGCCTATGGGTTAGACCGTGAAATGTTATCACTATACCGGTTTCTTTATGCGGGGATAACGTTTATTGCACTGCAAGTTGCCTCCAGATGCCTGGAGCGACCCCACATCCACGGCTGGAAGCCTCGTTTCTGTGTGCCGACATCGCCTTCCCTCAGTGCTCCTCGCCGCACGAGACTCCTGGGTCTCGCTCTTGTGGGAGGGGTCGTTCTGCTTGTGCCACCTTGATCACCGGAGTCCTCTCTGGCCATCTCGTCGTTCAAGGACTGAGCGAGGATGTGCTCAAGGTCGCTGAGCTCAAAGAGTTGACAGACAATTTCTCTTTGTCTCTTCGAATGAATACTTGGAGAAGCTCAAGGACACGTCATTGACGGTCATTCCCGTGACCCCTGACCTCAGCTTGCAGTGGTTGATGCTTTGATCCAGTGAGACAGTCCAGACGCAGAATACGGATGCTTCTTTCTGACGACGTTCACATTCAGTAACGTTCGCTACTTTTTGGCTCAGAATGTCTCCTCGGCTTCAACGGCAGAGGCAGGAAGAATCTCTCTCACAGAAGAAGAAAGCTCCTCCATTCGCCATGGACACGATGGAGGGGTTTGTCCTCGTCTTGCTCTTGCTCCCCACCCTCTCGAGCTGTGCGGCCGACCAGCGCTTCGCCATAGTCCGGGACAAGCCCACCTTTCTGGAAAATGCTGTACCCTGTCTGGATCGGTCGATCCGCTACCGTAAGCGACCGACTGCCTTGGTCAACGTGACCAGCCACCTCTCCATCATGTCCTTCCACGGGCTCTCGGCGGAGAGGATGGAGCTCGCGGTAGACGTCTTTCTGTGGCAGAAGTGGACGGACCACCGTTGCGGTTTCAGACCTCTGCCTGGTCAAGGCTCAGTGTTGCTGCTATATAGTGTAAGTGAGGAGTCCCTCAACCGTACGTACTATGATAGTTCTAAGTACACCTGAGGACTATGCACCAAACCGCAGAGCGAAGGAGGAGAAATGAGTCACCCCGGCCTCGCCAATTTGTGGCACCCGGATACACACATCCTGAACGCCAAGACGTCTCATCGTCCAGAAACAGTGACCAAGATCCGCAGTTCCGGTGACGTGGAGACGAGGACCAGACTCACCAGCACCATCAGTTGTCCCATGGACCTCAGACTGTTTCCCATGGACAGGCAGGTTTGTTCAATCATCATTCAGAGCTCAGCCCACCTCAACACGGAGCTGACCTATCACTGGAAGTACGGGAACAAGTCGAAGCTGACGTTTGTGCAAGGACTGGACTACCAGGTGAAAAAAGTCTAGCCCGCAGTTGATGAATGCCGGTGACAAAGTGTTTTGCAGGACCGCATGACCCCTGACATCACTTTGGTCGGGTTTCGCTTCCGCAGCTCGGTGTCCACCAAGGATGAGGTGACCTCGGCTGCTTTTGACCAGATCATCGTAGACGTGTTTCTGGGGCGTCCCCTCGGATATTTCCTGTGGGAAGTCTACATGCCAGCTACCTTCATTGTCATCATTTCATTTAGCAGCTTCTGGCTGGACCGCTCGTCGACGCCAGCCAGGGTGAGCCTGGGCGTTACCACCGTGCTCACCATTACGACGCTGCTGTCCTCCGCAAACTTGAACCTGCCCCCCACCGCATACCCGAAATCCATCGGGGTCTTCCTGGCTGGTTGCTTTGTCTTTACCTTCTTGGCCTTCCTGGAGTACTCCGCCGCCAGCTATCTGGAGAGGAGACGCTCGTTGGGCAAGGGTCTGCCGCCGTCGTCTTCAGAGACTGCAACTGGCGGAGAAGAGGAGGAAGCAGGGAAATACTACAAAAAGAGGAGGTTCACGTTGGCCGGCATGACAGACCCCATGGGGTTGAGACCGTCGCAGGTCGACGTCTACTCCAGGATCCTGTTTCCCGTCGCTTTCTGTCTTTTCCAAGCCATCTACTGGAGCGTTTCCTTCCTCAGCCTGACTCCTTACCCAGAGGATGTTGTCGTTCTCGTGCGTTGACATGCAGAGAGGTGACAGACGCCGCCATTGATCATCACCATGGAGAGCCTAGTGCTTCAGGACCTGCATTCAGTGCTTGCGTACGTACTTGGGAGCAGTCGATGCATGCAACCACAGTATAAACGCAGACCGCACGCAATTGACATCCTTCATGTACAGTATACAGAACTTTTGTATGCAACCATGATGCTTTTCTCTCTAACACGTACAATTACACGATCGTTGGCGTCAGGTGCGTCAGCTTTTACCTCTTATTCTTCGAGCTCAACGTCTCTAGGGCAACTCGACCTCCTGCAATTGGTCCTCGGTCAGACGATCTGACCAACTGGGAACTATTGTTGCCTCAGTGGGTGTGGATGATGCAAGTGAGGTATTTCAGCTAGTCAGACCTTCATTGTTGAAACTGTGTACTTGATCCCTGAGTTTGCCAACCATTGATCCTTGTCCGTTGAGCATTTTTTATAGTGTTGAAAGGCATTGAAGAGCAATGTCCCTTCAGAGGCCTCTGATCAGAAAAGTTGTGAAAGCCCTCGAGGTAGTCTTGAATCATGATAGTAGGATTGACAGTCCTCAGCTTTGGACACATGCTGGACGCAACAGGATAGCAACTCTATCCTGAGTCTGACCCATTTTTGGACTGAAGCACTGACGCCAGGACTGACAGCACAATGATACACTGAACTGCGGAAAACATGAGACTGAATCGATGTTCCCGTCCATCTAAAGTGTAAGACAAAGTACATCAATCACTGGTCCCCCAATAGAACTGTCCAAGTGAAACTTTACCATTTATTTCTTGACAGTATGCAAAAACTTTCTTATCACCACCATTTTCAACGTTAACACTTTTCAATGCATCCATCGTTATGCTTGCCGACAGAGCATAGATCCAGTGGCACCTGGTCCACTGTGGCGCACATGTTCCCGACCGAGAGGGCCTTCCAGGACTGCAAGGTTAGCCTCAGGGTGTCGATACTGTGGCAGTGCCTCTTGCTGACTGTGCCTCGAAGCACGATTTCATAGTATCTTATTATTGATATTTTGGGGGGACGGACAGTGTAAAATTCACTGAGCAGTAAGAGTAAGTAAGAGAAAATCCTTTCACTATAAGTGACTGAGATTGTATAAAACTCAATTCAATGAGACGTAGAAGATGCTTGTAACCTAACCTTTTGGGTTAGTGGGTCATGCCCGGAATAGCTGACTCATCAACTGCATTACGGACACTGATTTGGGCAGGTTGCCAAGATTCTACGTATACGTGGTCAACGTGACACTACGGCGCATGCAACATCTGCACAGTGCCCAAGATGCCGACGGCGACTGACAGCGAATCCGACACCGCCACTATAGCTGAGCTGAAGGAGTGGCTCTTGGAAAGAGTGGCGGACGACAACGACATTGTGGTGGACGAGCTGCAACAAGATTTTGCCCGAATCCTCGCAGATGAAGATGATGCAGCAGGTCCCAAAGGATCAGAGGAATATCTCGTAAGCAATGACCATCATAACTACCTGGGCAGGCATCTTCACCAACTTCTGTTCCTCCTAGGAAATTGTCAACACCGTGAAGCCGCGCATAGCCGAGTTGAAATCAGACAGGAAATCGTTGGTCAAGCCTGGCGAGAAGTGCAAGCTTCACGACGGCTTCCGCCACTGCTGGTTCCAGGGCGGCGTGGACTCGGCGGGGAGACCGCACGGCAACGGGATGCTCGTGTACGAGAATGGGGACGTCTTCAAGGGAGATTTCGAGCACGGACTGTGGGAGCGAAAGGGGAAGCTCATCAGAGCCGCGGACTCTACGACAGTGGAGGGGAGTTGGAAGAACGGCCTCATGGAGGGCGAGATGCGGGTGGAGAGCCAAATAGGATGGGTGGAAGGCTATTGGTCCGACGGAGTGGCACACGGATTCCAGCGCGAATTTGGCCCGACCAGAGAGAAGAAGAGGCTCGCCTTCGTGGGCAGGTTTCATCGGGGGGTGAGGACGGCCTACTGTTGGCAGGGTCTTTTCGGAGGAGGCTTCCTCTGTGGTCAAGTGAATTCTGACACAGGAGGAGAATTCACGGGGAAGGATGTGGCCTACATCTACCCGGACTTCGAGACGGCGGTAAGGGGCGAGTTTGAGAACGGAAGATTAGTCGTTGCCAGGGAGTGCAAGTTGATCGGGGCTCAATTCGTCAACGGCATGTGCCAGGCACGCTTCGAGGAGAGGCCTCCCGGCGATGAGTCGGTTACTTTCAGGTTCGCCTGTCCCACCAGAATGTCGGTGGGGATGGACCCTTTACTGGAGGATCCCTATGAAGCTTCTCGAGTGTGTGTGAAACAGTCGACGCTCCCTCAGGGAGGAGAAGGACTCTTTGCAGTAAGAGATCTGGCATCCAAAGAGCTGATCAGTCTGTTTAATGGCGTCAGGTTGAAGACCGCCGCCTATTCCACTAAGAATGCTCCGCACTCAGACTACAGGATCAGGCTGAATGCAGACATTGACCTCGACATACCTGATGAATGCATCAGCCTGAGCTCTTACAAGGTACGTACCGCAGAAGGCAGTGAGGAAGTGCTTGGTGATGCCTAAACGAGACTTTTGCTTTCTACAGGCAACCTTGGGGCACAAGGCCAACCACTCGAACCTACCCAATGCGGAGTGGTCGCTCGTTGAACATCCCCGCTTCGGTCTCATCCGGGGTCTTTCAAGCATTCGGGCCATTGAAGCCGGCGAGGAGATCCTCGTCAACTACCACATGAACTTGGCAGACGCCCCGGATTGGTACAAGAAGGTTTGGGTGAGACATCAGCGTGAGCACAAGAAAATGTCGAACGACAGCATTGCCCGGGTGTTGGATCGGTATCGCGAGAATACCAGCAAGCACGTGGACGTCGATTTGACGGAGGGTGAACATTTTTCTGTGCCTGAGCCAAGAGGAATCATCGATCTGGAAAGCATTTCTGAAGAAGATTAGCAGACATAAGTGTACATTGATGTACAGTGAGGCAACAATTGCTGCTCAAATACACTCTCATGATGTACACGACAGACACATCCACCATTCCAGCTTACTGTGCCAGCAGGAAGGAGCTCTGAGCAGAAACGCCTTATTCCAAAGTGTGCAACACTAATACCGCCTTACTGTACTACAGAGCAGAACTATCCAAGGATCCCCGCTCTTTCTTTAGCTCTGGTCATGAATAACTAGATAAACCAAGTCCTTAAAGTCTAAGGTCTAGAATCACCGACTTGAAGCGTCTAGAATCAGCCATACGACTCTGCTGACGCAGCTGTCAGCGTGCTCGTCGATGTCCCCGAACTGGCCGACGCGTCCAAGTTGCAGCAGGAGGAAAGCAGAACAGCAGCAGCTGCTGCGAGAGAAGCCTTAATATAAAGCTGGCATAAAATAAATTAGCTGACATAAAGTCAGCTGCTTACTTTATGGTCGTAGTGAGTCGGTTGTAAATTCCTCCCTCCTCCATCATGGGTTCGGCCTCGGCCGAGAACTTCCGCCTCCGGTGGAACGACTTCGCCGCCAACGTCTCCAGCTCCTTCCGCCAACTGCGCGACGACCGAGACTTCTTTGACGTTTCGCTGACGTGCGAAGATCTTCCTGGCAAGGTTCTCCGAGCCCACAGAGTCGTTCTGTCTGCATGTTCCGAGCACTTCAGGCGACTTCTGCACAATGCTGCCGCCGCCACGAC
>JAAUXU010158162.1_pt1 | contig 32271 bp, 28 predicted proteins | sample 7278151 | NCBI WGS metagenome assembly JAAUXU01 (sample SAMN14350113, study PRJNA611818) | marine sediment metagenome | isolation source: surface marine sediment (1.8m) | place: French Polynesia: Moorea | collected 2018-08 | reverse complement strand
GTACTTCAAAACTGTTGTCCAACATCTAAGACGGTACTTCAAAACTGTTGTCCAACATCTAAGACGGTACTTCAAAACTGTTGTCCAACATCTAAGACAGTGCTTCAAAACTGTTGTCCAACATCTAAGACAGTACTTCATCTGTCCAGTATCTAAGACAGTAGTCCGTCTGTCCAACATCTAAGACAGCACTTCATCCGTCCGACACTTGAGACAATACTTCATCTATCGAACATCTAAGACTGTACTTCATCCGGCTGACACCTCAAGAAGTACTTCATCTGTCCAACATCTAAGACAGGGTACTTCATCCGTCCGACACCTGAGACAGTACTTCATCTATCGACCATCTAAGACTGCACTCATCTGTTCAGCACCCTGACACAGGCACTGTCCTGCAGTACTCTCAAACTGTCTAACACTCTGAAGAACCCTGACAGCCGAGGAGGTCCTTCCTTGCACACACACACACCCTCCCTACCCGAGCAACTGCACCAGGTTGCCTTTGGCGAAGTCCACAACCGTCCAGGGTGCGGTGAAAGCTCTGCTCCTGCCCCAATCGCACCTCAGGAAAGAACAAGGGTTGGAGCACACGCAGAACTCGCATTTCTTCCGCATACGTGTATTTTTTTTAACGTGGAGAGAAAAGGGGGGGAAAAGATCCCTTTCTTTTGAGGCTTTCTCGGGCGAAGACATATTTCATTCTTAGCATCAGCCAGATTCTCCCATTTCTTCTGGTTATTTTCACCGAAGCAACCAAACTCCATTTTGCCGGCGCTGTTAACAGCCAAAGCGGCGGGAGCAGGAGGGAAAGATCAAAGAGAGACCGAGGATATGAGGGCTTTTTTTTTCTTAGGAGAAAAAAAAAAAAGGACTCTTTGCACACACATAGTTTTTTTTTTCACCGCAGTATTGTGCTTATGAGTGGTAGCGCAAGAAATCCTTCCTCCTCTTTAATATCCCGAACGTGCAGAATCGTAGCAGAGTAGGATTATGGAAGCTGGGCTATATTGTACGATGAATGTACTGACATTACCCGAGCTCTGCTGAGTGTGTGTGTTTTTTAAGGTCTGTCCCTATAGGCGCCATATGGAGAAACTTGTTAACTGCCGAGCTCTCGGGGCGGTTTTTCTAGCCAGGGTTGCCACATGGACTCATCTGATTTGGCACGAGAATTTGGGGGATTCACGCGTGGACACTCACAGTCACACACATATATATTTAGAGTAGCAGAGGTACCCGGCGTTGCTCGGCCCCTGACTTGCAGTGGGGTGAGGAATTGGACCCTCAGAAATGGAACAGGAACAGTCAGTTGCGCTTGCTTTTTTGTGATTAAAACTTCCTTAATCCCCCGGTTGACGAACCCGTTCCTGCACCCGACCCCAGACCCTAACCCCGACAGAAAGTGGCCTAAGACATTCCCCCTGTCATGCTGATTCAGAATATACATGATCTTAGGGGTTGATGTCTTACAGTTATCGCGTGAAAACACTCGCGATAACTGTACTTTTCCTTCATATGTAGGCAATAGATTGGACTGGGTCACAGTGCACTTAGTGAGTACTTATACCTCTTTATCCAAGGTCATCAAATGTTTTTTTTTTTTTTAAAAAAAAGTCCATCTTTACCCTGTCTGACAAGTGCTAAAGTTGTAATACACGAAGCCAGTACTTCAACAACTTTTTAATTTTTCAACGCTTCGAGGTAAGTAGTAAGACCCTACTCTTCCAATATTGCTTGACTGCAGTGCTGCAATATGAATTTAACTAAGCATGTCCAGCTCCAACTTGACCTATCTGACATCATTATGCGCTATGATAGCCTGCTGCCATCATAAGCTGAAACATTCTTTCTTTAAATTTTCATTGGACTGCAGCGTCTTTAAATGACATCTCGTAACAAATTTTACTTGTCCGACTGAAAATCCAATATTCGACCTAGCCTAATATATATACACACTCACTCGAACGTATGAACGCACATATATTATCTAGACTGACATTCACACAAATGTACAGTGCCTGACGTAAAAACTATCCTCGGGGTACAATGGACTCCCCACTCTGTACTGACAGCTTTTGAGGCAGACTTTTCAGGTGGACCCAGACAGTGCTGGACAAGACCAAGCACCTTGAGCTTCTTGGTGACGGCCCAGTTTGATGCTGGAGCACTCAAAGTGCAGCAACCCAAGTGCACTGTTTTGCCCCTTCTTCAGTGGCTTTTCCATGATGAAAGGGGCAGAAACTTTCTGTGGATGTTGCCACACACCATCCAGTGCCTCATGCCCAAGATGATGCCCTCCAACCCGTCCTTGGACATGTTACAGGCCAAGAACTCTATCTCCATGAACAAGAGCATGATCGTGGTCAAACGAGGAGCAACACACACTCGACAGCAGAAGATACACGCTCTGTCCGCCTGTCACTGCTGCTGCTGAGCGTACGTGCTTTTTGTTTGACGGTGATGATGTCGCTGTCCACGAACATGGGGTTCTTGGCCTGTGTAGCATGTCCAAGGACAGGTCGGAGGGCGTCATCTTGGGCATGAGGCACTGGATGGTGTGTGGCAACATCCACAGAAAGTTTCTGCCCCTTTCATCATGGAAAAGCCATTGAAAAAGGGGCCAAGCACTGTACAGTAGTACATTTCCAAAGTTCGGCCGTCATTTGGTCCGGGAACTTCTCAGTGTGCATGCGTGCTTTCCGTCAGTTTCCTCGTGTCCAAGGTGGTCCTGGTGCTCACCTTGGAGTAAGAGCGAGAGGACGACCAGAATCGCTTGCATGGGAATAGCACCAATGCAGCTGACGCCCTGGCTATTTTGGCTGGCCAGGTCCAAACAAGGCGTCAATGCTATTTTATTACAATTGCAGGAAAGGTCATCTTGCTGAAGCAAATTCATAGCGTTGCCGGGCAATGAAATACCGCAAAAAATTGTTTTGTGCACGCCTAAAATAAACCTCATACAGTGTAAGTCTCATATAGGTGGAAAAAGCTGTATGAACGTTATGGAAAATATCAATCTGGTAGCAGCGATTCTGACTCGCTGGGCCATTTCCACGCCGAGGCTTTTGAAACACTCTGTACGTCGGGTTTTCCCTGGCCATATTATTTTAGTGTTAGGTCTCTTTTCGACACTTTTTGCTTGCCAACTTGGCCGTTCTGGCCACCAGCGGTCTGGCAACCCTGTTTCAAGAGGAAAGGAAAAAAAAGAGCCATAATGTAAATGTTCTTGTTCTTCTTGCCCGCGCACAGGTTGACGCAAGCGCGCAAGTGCACGCTGCACAAGGGCTCGAAGGGCTTCGGGTTCGTCCTGAGGGGAGCCAAGGCCGCCTCGCCCCTCATGACAATGATCCCTTCGGAGAAGTGTCCGGGACTGCAGTACATGGACGACGTGGACCAGGGAGGCGTGGCGGAAAGGGCCGGTGTGCTGAAAGGAGACTTCCTGCTCGAGGTGAGGGTGATCGTGTTCTTTTTCTCTCTTCTTCGCTTTCACTTCCGCCCTGTGAAAACCCCCCTTTTTTTGCTACCTACGTCCAAAGCCTTCTTTTCCCTTTTTTTGTCACTCACGGTAAGACTGTGCCCGCGTTAGTGATGACCAGCCGAGCCGGGGCTCGGGGTTCGTTCACCATCGTGCGAGCTCTCACATCCCCTCAAGCCTTTTTGCGAAATTGGCACCCATTGAAAGCTCAAGTGTTGAGTACTAAACCGCAGAATAGCTGGGAAATAGTCTGGAGTCACATTTACTTTATGTACACTCCCCCCCTTTCCATGATGTGGTCGTGGCTCGTCGAGTCCCAAGCTTTGGGCTCGCCTCATCACCAAGTCGTAGCCTAAGCCCTGTGTAAGGCCAGAGCTGGAGAGATCAGCTCTATCTCATGCTTTCTTAAAGCTCTATCAGTTCCAGCTATCTTGAATGGCTCAGCTAATAATCTTTTCTTCGTCCTAGGCGTTCCACTTTGCTCTCTCTGACCTCTTCTCATGCCAGAGAGTCAAGAAATATCCTTGTACACTTTACAGTTACTTTACATTCACAGTCGCTTTAAGCTTTCAACCTACATTTCGTATTCAGATCGCTCTATCACTCCGCTTACTTTTCGACATAGTTACATTCTAACTTGCACCATCTTGTTATCCATAAAGAGGAGGCGGCAGCATAATCAGATTATGCATACGCACTGGCATGTACAGGATGAAGCTTATGCACTGGCAAACCTAAAAATGGCGTAACTCGTGTTGTAGAGACCTAAAAGCTCTGAAATGGCAGGTTTGCCACAACTACGTCAGAGTCGAAATGTGACGCGACCCAGGTTGCTCCAAGCAACCCCCTTCAAGTGACCCCTCCCCCCTCCGGTTCGACTGCATCGCCCCGGAGATGCTGGCCCAGTGACGTCACTGTGCCAGAGGCCGGTTCATACAAGTTTGGCCATTGCCCAATAGTATTCAAGTCCATTACAGTGGGTCTGTTGAAAAAAAATGGACATGTTTCTTGAAATTTTGAATCTGGCCAGTGAACAGAATTATTTTCAGCGCAATATAGTCCGAATAATTCTAGGTTATATTAGCTATCTCTTCCAATATCGGCTGAATAGAGAAAAAAAAACGTGACTGCAGACTTAAAGTAACTTTGCACTTGACTCACACGGTAGATTTTATCCTTGCGTTGCCATCTTTTTGGCACAAAATGTCCTCGCCATGACAATGACGTTTCTTCTTTTGGTCACCTCAGATCAACGGCAAAGACGTGACTAAAGCGAGTCACGAATCCGTCGTGAGCCTAATCCGCAAGTCTGGCGACACCGTCAAGCTGACGGTCGTCACCGTCCCCGACTTCCTCAACTCCGTCAACGGCAGTCTCAACGTCAGCGGCCGTCACATATCGGCCACCCTGCCCAGGAACATCAGCGGCGGCATGCGACCTCCGTTGCAGCCGCATCAGCCGCCGCCGCCGCCGCGAAGAGATCCCAGTACCACTCTAAGCGTGGGCCGGGCCAGGGCCAGGTCCATGGTGGCAGGCATGGCCGCAATAGGTGAGTTTACTTGGCCGTCGACGTCTTGGCCCTGGGGCTATGTACACGTTCGTGCGTGATCGTGGTACTTGTACTCGATACTTACAGTGTGTGAATGCTAACCAGCTTTTTGCAGGGATGTCTTAATGTTGCTGCAGTGAAGTTTTTACACGTCCGTATTTGATTGACCATCCAAAGCCCCGTGGAACACGGGTTGTCTTACGGTATAGCATCGGACGGGGTTGCCATAGCAATGCAGCATTAGAATTTGGTGATTTCCTCGTCAAATTTGGTGATTTCCTCGTCAAATTTGGTGATTTCCTCGTCAAATTTGGCGATTTCCTTGTCAAATTTGGTGATTTCCTCGTCAAATTCGATGTCTGGGCCTCGTTTTGAGCTCCACCGTAAGACAACCGAGAAATTTGTCTATGTGAGTAAGTACTACTGTACCACCTACTGTGTGCACGTTGCCGTTAACCCCAGGTACACCCCTTACTGAGGTCTATTGTAACTGGCTCATCTCAGTTAGCTTGAAAGTCCTCAAATTATGTAGTCAGTCTATCCTTGCAACAAGATGTGGACAACTCTTCACGTATGAGATGGGGAGAACCATGTTAGAGTTGGTTCAATAATTGCCTTTCTCTGTTAGCTCACTGTCCAAGTTTCCGAATTAAGAAATCTGGATTACCCAAGTAGATGGCAAATTGAACCGAGAACTCAAATTGACAGCGTGATCCACGGCTTCAAGGTCAGTTGGCAACCCTGATCACGTCGCGTCAAAGAATATAAGAGAGAATCTGAGATAAATCTGAATATCGGAGGCTTTCAAGCGTTTGCTCGAGACTAAGGGGCAGTCGCCAAATTGATTTAGTCAAGACTCCCCGATTTACTCAAGTTTTGAAGGATGAGATACATACTTTGATATACATAATAGGTGACTGCTGTGTAATTTAAAGGGTGATTTTTGTACATATTTAATATTCAACAGGCCACACCTGACGCTTCAGAGCACCTTGGTACGCCTTGTTGCAGCAAATTGTACAGTTTATGTGCTAAAGTTAAGCATAAAATCAATTTCTCGGCCTTGACTTCTTATCACTGGAAAGTTTCTGATGATTTTTGAGAAGAAGTCATATTATGACAATGAAGTAGTTGTGGTAGAAGTCCAATTTCAGGGCTTTGAAATGGTGCAGAAAGAATTAGGTCTCTATGAGCTCTAAAGTATGAGCATTTTTAGATTTGGCAATGCTTAAACTTCACTCTGTACGCACATATACTGTATGTTTGCACAGAAAAGGCTTTTCTTGCAATACAGAAGTATATGTTTAAATCATAAACATGTCATGCACGTACATACCAAGACATCACGTGAGCCACATGTAGAGTGTGATGTCATGAAGCTGAGTGTTCTGGTTTTTGTGCCGCAACCTGCAATTTTGTTGACATTTGCATCGACATCAAAAAGTGCCAACACTGACAACTTGGACAAGAACATTATCAGCAACTTGGGGTATTTCGACGTCCCCACATGTGCCAAGAACTACTTCAACCCCATGTGAAGATTGGATCAGTGTGCTAGGGGCACTTTTGCAGCCCTAATTTTTGCCTGATCAGCCTCATTTTGCAATCTAACTTACTAAAGTCAGCATTCTGAGTAGAAGAAGTGGTAAATGAGCCTTCCAAAAGACTGACCTCAATCAGTCCGGCACCATTGAGGAATGCTCCATCCCAAAGCCTGGGTCACCCTGTGTCTTCTCGTGCAGTGGTAGTCAAAAGTTTGTCAACGTCTGAATAGCAAAGATTATTGTTCCTAACTGAGTAATCATCATATTCTTCATCCAACTGTCTTTCTCCACCCAGAAATGAGAACGCAACCACTGCTCTTCTCCACTGTACTGATGAACAAGTGAGCTCCAGTGCACACTTGTGATCACCCCTGATCTTTGAATCAACTTATATTATCGTTCAGTCAAATGTCTGTCAGCACTTTTGATTCAAATAGTCAGCTTTCAGTGCCTTGATATCTTTTTCTGCTACTGAATAGGAGCAATCAGTAGACGTTGTTTTTCCCTCCTACTTGCAAACTTTTGACCTCAAGTGTACGTGCTGTTCGTACTGTACCGTGCGTGATGATACGATGTGACTGCCGTCCTGCAGTGCGCCGGCGTGCGCGCCATTGTGCGCGTGCGTGTCCAAGCTCCCCGAGATGTCCGCACGTCTGTTCAGCTTGCACCCGAGACGATTTTTCGGCGAATTCGTTGTGACAGAAAAGTCTTTTTTGTTCTCCTAACTGTCCGCTCGTGTCTCACAGTCACTCACCGGAGTTTTGTGCCGCTGCTGTCGTTTGTCATCTTTCTCTTCCGCTTCGTTTTGCACTGGTCGTCGCTGTCCTCTTGGTTTGGCGAGATTTGTTTCTTCTTTTTTTGGCACACACAACAACTTTTTTCAGTTCGCTTTTTTTCGCTCTTCTTCTCAGGCAATGGTGGTTTGAGCTTTGAACAATATCGGACTGAGGAGGCACAACAGCGACAGCGACGGCGAGACCACTTTCGCGGACGCCCCAATCACGAATAAGAGCTGCTGGGACGCGCCCGCCGCCATCTCTGTGTGTGCGTGTGTCTCTGTCTCGCTCTCCATGTACGTGAGAGCAAGACGAGCCCTCTGATGACGAAAAATACATTCATCTAACGCAGTGATATAAGAATAAATTTATGCAACGAAAAACGTCTGACTAGAAATGATGGATCCCAGAAGCTTCAGCGAAGGTATCCCCAGTTTCGTGCATAGACGTCAAGGCAGAGGCAGCTTTTGCCAGGATGCAAATAGCGAGAAAGCGATGCATTTTGGAGCCCCCATTGACACACGGGGGTGAGGGAGGGGGATTGCACGACCGAGCACAGATAATCTTTATTTTCCTCTCCGCGCGTCTCTTGCAGAGGCCCTCGACAAAGCCATCAGCGAGCACGACTCCTCCGGGTTGCAGCCGCAACAGCTACAGCAGCAGGAAGCCAAAGTGTACGCCAGCGTGGCGGAGATGAAGAGATCCAAGGTACGTACGTACGTGTACAGGGTGACGAGTGCTTCTGCGGCCAGAGCAACTTGGGCATCAAGTGGGGACCTGGGGCTTTCAACATGGCCAATTTCACCCAACAAGAAGTCAGTGGCAGATCTTGTCATGGTCTGTTAACAGTCAGTTAATGCATTTTAAATCATTGAAAAGATCGTGTCTGACGTCGACATCCGAGACTTCACTCGTCTGAACTTTTTAGTGTGAAACATTGGTGCAAATGCTTCATTTTTCTAAGGAGATATAAGTACACAAGCTGTGTGCAAAGCAACTGATTCTCTCCCAATCCCGCAACCTCGCTGAAGTATCTAGCTCATGATTGCCAGCTTCTGCTCATTGTGACGAGCATGTACTCAATTTTGCGTAGCTGACGTTGACCGCAACCTGATTCTCCTTAATCGATGTCAACATGACTTCACAAATTGCTCTGGCAACTATGAGTCACTTTCTAAACCTAAATGTTACGCACCCTGTGGAAAAAGTGTACTAGATTCTCTTAGCTGGTGAGAGCTGTCACATGGCGGAAAGTCAAAGATGTGAGTGAGCTCGGTCTGTTTTGCTTCATGTCGCCGGAGATTGCCGAACCGTGATACGTGGGGAGGGTGGCCCAGCAGTAGTGTGCACTCCATGGATGGACGACTGGGTGTCTTTGGACGACGGCATCGCGGACGCACTCTATGTGCCCGTCACCAGCCGCTTGACGGTGCTTCTTCAAGTGGTTGGCCATGATCTTGCTGTCGTAGGCCTCGTTTGGTCTCTCCACTAGATCCACTAGGTCTTCATCAGCGTCACACCCGAGAACATATAGTTTTTGTGTTACTAAGCACAATACAGGTGTCAGAGCTCGCAATTGTATAGCTTACCCCACTTTTGCCCTAAGGTGGAAACTATTATTGTAGCAATAAAATACTCAAGATTTCAATCCTATTCATCCCTCTTCTTGCAGTCCTGTCAAGTTGGCGCCTGATATCGTATTGGATGAACGATATAACTCGTATGTTATTTGCAACTCTTCTGTCCTTTTTTTTTTTGCAAAATTCGGCCACTTTATTAGATCGTCTTGGCCTTGTATCAGAGACAAGTCATTGGCAACTCCAAGTGACATTTGCAATAGTGTTTCATAACTAATGGATGCAGGAAGCTTCAAATGACCTTAAACCATGGTGTCATAAAAAAGTTTTCCAAGATTGCACTAAGAGTGGACCAAAAGAATCCCCACACATGATGATGTTTAAGTAAAACTTTTCCCCAAGTGTGCTCTCAACTGCCGCGAAAAGTTTTATATTGATGGGAGACTCTTGGCACCCACAATAGCTTAAGGACGAGTTTCAAGACAGCGGGGACAGACTGTGCACGGGTAATCCGTTTCTGCCTCATACGCTCGGGCTTTGTAATGGTAATTACCAGGTACATGTTTACGCGTAATTAGGCATCGTTTTCCCTTTTGTGGGGTTTTTAATTAATTATCGAGATACTTCGCATGGAAAGCTTCAGTATAAAATGCACACGCATGCTGAGAAGTTCGACGTGAGACACCATTGGGGTCGAGTACTGACTACGAGAGAGCGTAAAATGATGCTGAACATATTCTCTTGCAGGCGTCCTTGAAGTCCACGTGCTCCCCGACCAAGTTTGTCGTGAGTGCAGACATCAATCCCGCGCCTGTGGGCAGCTGCGACGACGACGTCTCGCACTCGCCAGTGCTGCACAAGTCCTTCAACTCCACGCCAGACCTAAAGGATCAAGATCCTTTGTCTCCAAACAGCTTCAAGGCGAGCCTTCAACGGCCCGCCAACAAGCACCAGGACGAGGTCAACACGCTCAATCAGAAAAACCAGAGAAACACTCGCAAAGGCAGCGTCGACGAGAACGGGCCGGCGTCCATCAGTGCGTTCTCCTGCAACAGCGTGGACAAGCAGAGAGGATACTTCACCTTGCCCAGCAGGGCCAAACAGGCGGCCAGGAGCAGGTCCCATGACAATCCGTACCGGGTCCCCTCCGAGATCAGGCCCATCCTCGTGACATCCTCGTCGGAGACAGCGTCGCTTCAGACGTCGCTGCCACCTCCGGACCACCCACCCCCACCACCTCCAGTTGCTCAGTTGGTGCCGGTCGACACCTCCAAGAAGAATTCGTCCGACTACGCCACAGTCAATGGCAAGTCGTCGTCTTCGTCCTCGTCCTCTTCTCCAAGTCCTGTAGTCAAGGATGGTGGAGGAGGTGAAGGATCACCGAATGGAGGAGTCAAGTCGAGCTTCAAGCCTAGCGATGACGCCAAGCTGTATGCCTCTCCAGAGACCATGCAGCAGGTGGCCTTTGTCAAAAAGCCTCCTGAAGAGGTATCACCAAAGCAGCAGCAAGAACCTCAGCATCCAAGAGAATCCTCTCCTCAGAAGACCCCCGCCACCCAGCTGTCACCCAAGAAGAAGTCGCCCACTCGTGCCAACTCGATGCCTGCCAGGCCGACGAGACCACAGGTCCTCAGGAGATCCATGATAGTGGACACCGACTCTTCGGCAGCGTCCTCGGAGACTTACTCGGTCAACGGGGTCAGCTACACGACGTACACGACGTTCCGCTCACCCATCACCCCAGATGAGGTTCCAGAAGCTGTCATAATCCCTCCATTTGATCCTAGTAATCATTCGACTGAGCCATCAATTCCTGAACCTGATTATGACTTGACTGATGAAGACGATGCTGCCGAAGCTTGCGAAAGAGCGAGTAAGAAAACCCTGGGCAAGAAGAAGAAGAGCGTGAGCTTTGCTATGAATGAAGAAGACGCTGCCAGGCTTCAGGCGAGTTCAAAGACCAAGAAGCCGGAGTCGATCCTCAAGGACTCGTCCAGGGAGAAAAGCGCCTGCCAGCACGAGCGACCGACTCTGAGTCTTGTGCAGAATCCTCTTCCCCTCTCAGGAGACAAGTACAAGGTGGATCGCATTCCACAAGCCAAACTGAAGCTGGCGGATCCGCCCGCCGCTCACGGCATCAAGCATAACTCCGAGGCTGTGTCCAAGACTGTCCGCATTGCCGAGTCCGACAAGATCCGCATTTCCATCGGCGCCGCCGAGGAGAGGCGAGCGTCACTGACGCGCTCCCACAGCGTGGCGACCACCACAGCTGCGTCCAATGGTCACTGCCACTCCAGCATGCCAAGCGGCAACAGCGTCTCCAGGCAGCAACTGTTGCAAAAGTCGCAGAGCTTTAGTGCTGACAAGAAGTTGGCATTGGGTCAAAGTGGAAACAACGGCACCACCAACGTCTCCGAGAACGACCTCCGAAGGGCCAGATCTCAGCTGAAGCCTTCCAGATCCTTCCCTAACGAACTCAGTCTGGAAGAGGGTGACAATTCGTCCAGTGGGGTAAGTTCAGACCAGGAGGTCAACAACGGCGACAACAAGTACGTGACATACCTCCCTGTGGAGGCCCCACCGTCCGACACCTCGGACTCATCTGAGAAGTCATGGGTACTGCGAGCTGAGCAGGACTCCTTGGGACGGAACCTGGTCACAATGAAGCAGATGCTTCACCCTAAGCTGCAGGCAATTTTTGATGCCAAACCGGGCTCGCCAGCAGCGTCCTCAACCCTGCCTTCTGGTGGCATTAGGATGGCCGGAGCTTCCTCAACCTCCGGGGGAATGGCCGGCCCAGGGGTTCGCCTCGTAGACTTTGACCACGACAGCACTATGTCGTCCATGTCGAGTAATTCCAGCAGTGGATCATCGCAGCAACAGCACTACAACAGTCAGACGCTCCCGTCCAGGGGCCACCTGATCAAGCATGCCGCTGGCAACAGCGGCGGCGGCAGCAGCAATGCTGACGAGAGAAGCATCGCTGAGAGTCTGGCCTTGATCCAGCAACACGTCAACAGCCTAGGCGAAGTCAACAACTTGGTGGCGGCCGGTGGCAGTGGCAGCACCAGCAGCGGCAGCGCCAGCGCGTCCGACCCCGCCGTAGTCCTGGCCCCGCCACCTGGATTCTCAGATCCTGAATCTCAGTCGGACGACTCCCTGAGCGCCGGCAACATTGGGAAGCGGCGCTTTGGATTTGGCAAGCTCTCACAGGGGACCAGGAACTACTCTCCCCAGTCCCTAACTGAACAGTTGCGAGCTGAGAGGCGACACCAGCAGCAGCAGCAACAGCAGCACCTGATGAGTCGCAGCATGGACAGCGCCCAGTTCGACTTCAGGATGAAGCCGCTGATGGGCTGGACCGGTTCAGACGTGTCTGAGTGGCTGGACTCGCTCCTACTGACGGAGCACAAGACAGCCTTCACGCTCCACAAGGTGGACGGCCTGAGGTTGGCTGGAATCACCAGAGCTGAGCTGGAGAGCCTGGGAGTGGTCAAGCCTGCGCAGATGCTCACCATAGAGAAGTCCCTGAAGAGGTACGCGACGAAATGAAGACAACTTCTACCTTACCCAAGCTGTGGTTATCAATACTGCCCAACATCAAGCCCCAAGGTGGGCAATGCAAGCAAGATCGTCTAGTCAGAAGACGAAAGAAGCTCCAGTCAAGGCATTTTTTGAAGCGATGCAATACTACCAAGTACTGTAGACTATTTCGTTTGTACTGCTACTACTGTAAAATGCATGATCATACCTACAATCCTCCAACCCCCCAAAAATTGTTAAATTTGTAGACTTTTATCCTCCACACACATGTTGACGAGCATCTTCTCATTCTTCTATCTCTGCTCTTATCATTAACTCTGCGTCATGATTGTGTAAAAAACCCTTTTATACCTTACTTACGTGTTTTACGTCTAGTCTCATTGTAATAACTCTCTGATTGATTCCACATGGTGATTCCAAACCCTTAAGTACTGTATGTTGTAGGGTCCTACTACTATTCCAGAATGTTGTGTCACGATTTGCACATTCTTCAATAATGTGGCTGTGAAATTAAATGAAATATAGTGGTTGTTTCGACCTACAGCAGAGTGTCGGGATGCTTTTTTTTAAGATATTTTTTCAGTGGACTGAATTTTACAGTTATATATTTGAATAAAAGCGGAAAACCCTTGTAACCGCTGTCGGTCTCTCGACAGAGTTAGGTGACAGTAGTAAAGTCATTAGCTTATCCAATGCAAATTGCAGGCAAGATGGGAGTGTATTTCTCTTAGAGATGATCTTATGAACTCTCTGAGCCTTTGTATTCAGCCATCTTTGATTGTTTTGCTGTCGCTTTGAGTTGGGCAAACAACTGAACTGAAACTATGACTACAACCATAATGTGTGACTGTAAAGTCATTGAAGAGTCTTACAAAAAGGTCCACACCTTACAAAACCAAAGGTTGCTTTGTGATAACCCATTGGTTCTCAGCAATACTGAACTAAAGCGACACTTTACACTGACTTCACATGAACTTTTGCGTTAAGTACTTGTGTGCACATCAATTTTTAACTCGCCATAAAAGCAATTGCTGAAACTCAGCTGCGACGCTTGTTTTGCTGTGAGTACAGCAAAATAAGCGAGTACAGGCATGAAAAACCGAGGAGAAATCCGGCAGCAGATATTGACGGCTTCTGCCACATCAGTTTTTTAGAGGACTTCTCTGAAAAAAGTACAGAGGACTCCAGATCAAGGACCATCCTTGGATGCAACGGAACTCGGGTCATATCATCCAAAACCTCTCTGTCCTGCGCACTGATTGTAGGAGGCCTAAAATTCCTTCTCTGCCTATACCAGATCTCAGGTTATATTGTCCACAGGGGAGGAGTCCTGAACAGGTGATGCAACCTGAGTCCACTGCACTTCGAAGAGGTCAACATGAGTACCGTGCTCATAGTGACACGACTGGGGCAGAGCCAAAATGTCACCATACTTGAAACTAATTGATTACTTTTAAGTAGGCTATAAAAACCTTCTAAGTAGGGTATAACATGGGAACGCTGGATAACTACAAGTGCACATGTAAACAAGGGAAAAAATACATTAAAACTTGGTTCATTCATTGAACCAAGAGATTCAGGAGGTGGTGCTGGCGAGTGCAAAGCAGGTCACACTGCAGGATTTTTTAAAACTATGAATGTACGAATAAATCTTTCCAAATAAGCAGTTTCAATGTCACTATGCGCAGGGAGTTTTAAGTTATAAAAGAATAGGGATTGATGGATTTTGTCACTAAAAGCGGGTGTCACTAAAAACAGGCTGCACTGTACGTTAGTTTTCAAGCTTTCAGTGCCAAATGCATAAGAGGTCTGTGGTGGCCGAGAGAACTTTGACAGTCGCTACATTCACTATGTTGAAAGGACCCAAGAACACACCTAAGAAGAAATGAGGTGATCTCGCAGGACCTCATCCGCTTATCATAGTTCTGCTGCTGACCAACTTTTTTTATTTGGTCTCAACTTCTTCGACTATGTCATTGTTGATCTCCTCTTAGATATGAACAAACCAGCGGAACTGATTGTGCTGCAAAATCAAAAGTTAGAGCACTGAATCGTTATTAGCTGTGGACTTCCGCACCCTAATCCCATATTAATAGATGAAAGTACTTACATCGATTAATAAATCTAACACTGAGAATCGTATTGACCAAGTCATTTGAAGGCTATAAGGCCAAAATCTGTGATCCAGCATTGGCGAGGAAGTGCAGTTCGGGCGGCCGTCGCCCAAGCTGTTGAGCGAGATCAGGGCGCGGTGGAAGAACAAGGGCGACCACGTCGAAAAGTGAGATAATAACATACCGCTAAAAGACCCTCAGCGACATAGCCAACCTCTTCTTGGCATCAGAGACTTGACTCTGAGCAGCACAAACTTTGCCTTCGACCAAACCATTGCTCCTCAACCTCTGCAGCCAAACGCAGTTCAAGACTGTCCATAATTCAGACCCACCCTGTAGAGCGGAACCGAATGGCTATGTGTGTGTTATCATTACTGTTGTATTTTCTGGGGTGGTGCTGCAAAGAGTGAGACGAACAATAGGAAACAAACTCTAACAGTATTGATCTGTCCTCACGTTGTGGTGGGTGCGTTCAAGCTATATAGATGGAAGTGCCGCATGGAGTACGCAAAGTTGCTGGTGCGCGTCTTGATTAATGATTGCTTCTAGGAGTCTTCTTGGCTTTGTTTCGGTATAAGAAGACCTTTCTTCACTCCTTTTCAGGGGGCTGCAAGCAGAGAGGAAAGAGTTCAGAAGCCCCGTGATGTCTATTCCGCAACATTTATTATCAATTTCCTTAACACAAACGTAGGGTGAGTCAAAATAGTTTGCACCTTTTCTTTCAGCAGGCAGCTTTCTGGACGCGCAACTGACGCTGGGATTTGTCAAAGAGACGTCGTTGTGACGCTTTTCGGACGCCTGAGACGTCGCTTTCAGCTGGGAGTTTCTCATCGCAAGGCCTTGGGCCTTGTTGCAAAAAAGAGACAGTTCCTCAAATGTTGCAAAAGTTCTTCAACTTTCATTGTGTGCAAATCTTGTTGGGGCTCAAAGTGGCATTGACGGTACCTGTCAAGTGCAGAATATTTTCAACCCACCCTTAAGTCCAGTCCTGTTGCACAGATACACTTGAAAAGGTCGCGTTAACACTGGGAGATGTAGTAGAAAAGCTCCACATTTTGGTCGGTTAAGCAGTCTACAAAAAAAGGGTCCTTTGCTGATTTGCAAAAAAACCCCCAAAGGGTTAGATAAGCTGTTAAGTCGCCACTGTCACAATGAAGAACGACAGCCTGACCACGTCATTTTGCAATTTTTCTCAATGCAACTACTTGTATGAAGAGTAACTGACTGGCAACTCTAACAGATTTGGTGTTCACAACAGTGCTTGTAAATTGAAGGATGCAGTATATCCGGGTGACCAACTTAAGGTAGGAGGAAATAACGTTTCTGTACGCAAAGTGTTGCTAGGTAGTGTGGACAGACTGTACAACAAGGGGTTGGAGGACCCCTGCAACGTATATACAGATGACATGCAGTATATGAAACTGTATACGAACCTGTGCTATATCTGTGTTGCTGTTGTGGTCGTTGGTGGTCAGACTTGTTTCAGTGCCAATGTTTGGCGTTCTGGTGTGAGGGATGTTTCTTGTGTGCACATGACGAAGAGGGTAACTTTCCAAACTGTATTATGTACATAGTAGACTCTAACATACATTTGTATTGCGTATGTACGCAGTATGTGCAAAGCTTACGGACCGACTATACACTTCATGTACAGTAGGAGACAAAAAAGATGCTCGGTTGCATGCGTACGTACAATACAACAGCACCACATACATGTGTTTGGGAACTGAAAGATGGACATTCATATATGCGCACGCACCGGAGATTTCCGCATGAGTTTCCCCCCTCCTTAATTACCCAATTGAATGGCAAATGACGACTAATTACCCGGGTGGGACACTGACCCAACATCATTTACAGCACGAGTTGAGTGAAAAAACATCACTGCAACATTCAATGGGGACAACGTTGAAGACGGTTTAAGAGCCTGGAATGTTACAAAGCTTTCCATCAATGTACAGAGTTTTCACTAAAGGGTATCCAGTCATAAAGTCCCCGTATGTCATTTGTTATTGGGAAAATTCTGAGATTCTTTGACCGAAATTGCCGGAAGGACTCGAACAACTATTATTTACAGTGATTATAAGTGAGTCTTTTTTGCCAGGAAAGAAATATTTCATGCAATGTTTATTCAGCAAAATCTCAGTAGGCCTGTATTTTGGTGCAGACTGAGACGCAGATGGCAAAGCCTCGTTGTGACTTTTAAGCTCTGAGAAATGGGTCGAGAAAGAGTGCTTAGGTTAGAGCACAGCAATGGAATCTTATATATGTATCACAAACTTATTCTGGCATTTGTCTTTAGTCTGAGCCAGAGAATGTCTGAATCAGTCCAGCAACAACAGATCAGAAGGACTTTACATTGGACACTGCTCTGTGGATACCCTGTACTTCCTCTGCGAGTTTCTCGTCTCCAGATCATGTGGCAATCTCCGGCATGAGCATCCGCAGGAAGCACCACTATACTATAGGACTTGAACAAAGTAGGATGAATGCAGCAAGTTATGTCATAAGTTGTGTCATGACTTTGTGTCAGGTCATGCCAGTAACGCGTTCAATGTAGCGACTTCGAGTCAAAAGATCAAGTTCCGGGACGGCATCATTCAAAAGTAGGACTCGAAGTTTTTTTTTTCTTTTCTTTTTTTTTTTTCGAGCTGACCAGCGACTACTCGCACACGATCGGGTTCGCGGAAGCTGCGTAAGAGTAATTTCAAGCACTTGCTTTCACTGCGTTGTGGTTGGACTTGTTGGCATTCTCTTCGCTGGAGCTGGAGGCGTCGGACGCGTTCGTGTTGTTTTTGTTGAACCTGCTGTTCTTATTCTTGGGCGGATAAACCAAGGCCTTGCGGCAGTTCAAGGCCAACTGGTAGCCCAACTCCAAGCGGCGGTCACGACCCTGGACCATGGCCTTCACCTGGAAGAAGAAGAAACCACTGTTGCTAGTTCTGTGACCGTGGGCGAAAGGTTTCTCACCTCCTCGGAGTGAATGACGACGCCGTGGTTGACCTTGACCTTGTCAATCGTGTTCTTGATCGCGTCGGACTGGATCCCGCGGCTGCAATCGTCGATCAGAGCAACGCGAAAGCCCAACTCTTGGCCGTGGAAGGCAGTAGAGGCTGCAGGAGAGAAGAAATCATTCGCCCCCAGATGCTAGTGTGCTACAGGTTGTCTCAGTTGAGATGCAGCTGCTTCCATCCTTGAGCACATACACTAAAGTCCTTTCTTAGTAGGTGTAAAGTCAAAGTTAAGTATCACTTTCTAAGATGCTTTCAATGACAATGAAGTCAGCAATTGGGAGAATTAAGTCACACCAAGATGACGTACTTGCCCAAGTTCTTATGACACCTTGTACAATGGTTGCAAGATTTAGAAGCAAGACCAAGTTAAGTCGAAACAGGCCCAATCTCATCCAGAACAACATGGGCAAGGTCATGGCTCTAGGGTAAAGAGGATCTTGATGATGTCGATCACGAAAGCGGCACTTTTTATCCCTCACCTCTGCTAGATTTGGCTTACACGGCATTGAGGTAGTTGAGATTGATGATCTTGAAGTGGTTATACTTGTTGCAGTGCCGGCAATTGGCGATTTCAGCTATTTATGTGCAGCCGAAATGTCTCTTTTGGCAGGAATTTTCTGCACATTTAGAGTAACATTTCAAAGTTTGCCACCATTGTGCGTATATAAACATGGGCGGGTTCACTCACTGATTTTGTCTTTGGGAAGTTTCTTAGGTTTTTCGTCCTCTAGTAGCCATATAAAGCTAAAAAGTCGTTTAGCAAGCTGCAATTTCAGTGGAACAACCTGTACGATGCTTAGAACGTACACACAACATATGGTATCACACTTCTGTCCTACTCTGCTCATATTGTACCGGGTGCGCGGAAACACTGGCCTCACTTATAGTTCTGGACCTATACATAAGCACAGTGGAGTAGGACTCGTGAAACTGTTCAATGTGATTCGCTATTAACAGACAATAAGTGAGACGCATGTTTCCGCGCAGCACAAAAAAACGTGCTCAGTTTCGTCAAGTCCGTGGATATCGACACGTGATGCACATGTTTCCGCGTACCCGGTACGGCGCACCCGAGACACTGACCCCGAGGCCCACAAGCACACACAAGAAACGGTTTGAGTACGTACCCACGCACACGTCTGTGGCGAGTCCACACACGAATACGTCGGTGACGCCCCTATCGGTGAGCTCCGCCCTGAGGCTGGTCTCACACCGCTTTCCATTGTCGAAGAAGCTGGAGTAGGACTCGACGAAGCTGTGCATACCCTTGTAAACCATCTTAGCACCAGAAACAACCTGTGTTTCAGCACACATATGCACCAGTCATGCAGTTTAAAGCTCTTTTTTTGCAAGCAAAATTGGCATAATTCACTCCTGGAATAGTAAACTTGGTCGAGTCGCTGTGTGACTTTTTTTCTTCTTCATTTATCTTTCACCAACAACCGATCATTCAGTGGTAGCAGCTTTTACTATGAGCAAGTGTAAGCCTATGTTTGTGCAATGTTTTTTTATGAGTGCATGCATTTTTTCCGATGTTTTACGCATGTGTGCAAGTGCATTTTTTCGACTTTCTACGCCTAGTTATTACATGAGAGCATAAGAAAAGCTGGAGAGGATAAAGCACTCGCGTGACAGCACCAGCAGACACAGAAGAGGAGTTTTGCTTTGTTTCAGACCACTCAAGATCCAGACAGACAGAGGACGAGGACAGAGAAATCCTCACCTACGCACACATCATATGCGATTCCGCACACGAAGAGGTCAGTAACCCCTCTGCCTCTGAGAAACGATTCCATCTCGGTGTGACTGAGCTTCTTGTTGTCGAAGAAAGCAGAGTAGGAGTCGATGTCGGGGTTGATGCCCTTGTGCACAGTGAACGCCTGTGGGTGGATCTGCGGCAAGTGGTAAGAGATCGTGTGTGGTGTCAACTTGTGGTGAGACATTTCTTACAATGGACTGTGAGAAGATGTGTGTAAGTGGGCGAAGGAGGATTGTACAGGATCAGGCAGATCGGGCGGGGATTGCTCAATTCCTGGGAGTGCTCGACATTATTTCCCCCTCCCCGGGTATTTCCCCCTCCCCCGAGGACCCGAGAAGGGGCAAAGCACACCGTGGTAGGTAGTAGATCTCGTCACAGACGGCTTAAAGTAAAGGGTGTAACAGCAAAAATGTGACTGAGTCTCTCAATCACTGGCCACACCTGGGTGATGGAGTCTCTGAATCCAACTCGGCCCGAGAGTCAACGCGTTGAAGGAAGAAAATGACTCGAACAATTTGACTCTCGGTTCAAGAGACTCCATCACCCAGGTGTGACCAGAGATTAAGAGACTCAGTCACATTTTTGCTGTTACACCCTTTATCTCATGCTGACTCTACTGCATAAATAATCCTCTGACGCTGGTGTGGAGTCATGAGCAGTCTGTGAGGACACCCAATTTTTGTGGTCGGCATAAGGAACTTTGCAATTTCTTTCAAAAGAATCTTCAACACTCAGCTGAAGTTATTGAAAATCCTTTCCTGGAGAGCCTAAAATAGCTATTGACCCTGAGGACTTGGGTATTTCCTCTCAGTTGACTACTCAAGCTTACGTAGATTACAACACTGGACTATATTTACTGTCTGGGTGAGGCAGATAAATCTTGAAGAGGTTCTGCTCTCACATCGAGACTGTCATTTTAGGACACACTAAGTCATTTTCTAGCTTACGCTCCAATAAAGAGTTGCCCAAATTACACTGTCATGAGGCTATTAATTCCTTAATTAAGGGACGATGACTGAAACGTTGTCACGCCACCATGCAAAGGCTACGCGGGAGCTTTTACGGGGAGGAAGCAATGAAGGAAAATGTTGCCATGCATATATTTACGCAATATACGTTTAATATATTTCGGTTTTATAATAACATTCCGAACCCTAGTTGTTAAGCGTGGAGACAATGGTATCATCATTGGCATTGATCCCAGACCATTCACTTGTATTAACTGAGTAAAGCTCCCAGTGCTGGAGTATCCAGCACTACACTGATTACCCTCTATTATGTAGCTAACAGACCCTGTCTGGTGAATGAAAGTCTCAGAAACTCAATCACTTCCATCGTTTGTGACAAGAATGACTGTTTGTAATGAAGTTTACAGGCTAACAGCCCCTGTCTGGTGAATAAAAGTGGGAAAAGCTCTGTCATAGTCGTCTCCACAACCATCACTCTTCGCGTTTTAGTCACTGCTGAAGAAGTGGTCGACTACTTTTTGCTCCCACTGTAAGTTGAAGCCTGTTAGGTCTGATGTGCGTAGCAGTTGCTACAACGCTCAGGTTATGCACTGCACACTAGGGATATAACAGAGCAAAAATTTTCGGGTCCGACTCGAGTAGGTCAAACCGAGGTTGGATACTGAAAGCCATGGGTCAGGCCAAAAAACCCAGCTATTTAGTGAAACTTTTACGTAATTATTACTGACAACGCTATAAAGTTCAAAAGTATTAACCATGAGAAATAACTCGAGAAAAGTGTTTGAAGGCCTTACTTGACGTTTTTTTTATGAAGAAACACAACCGAGCACCTGGGCAAGTGTTGTCCGAGTCAACCTGGATCTATATGATCAGGTCACGGATCAGGCCAAGTTGACCGGTTGTGGTGTGAGTTTGTCACGAGTCAGGACAAAAGGTTGGACCTGGATCAGGTCCTGCACACTTGAGCGAGGCTCTGCAAGGTCAAGGACCCCTCCGGCGTCCTGTACTTCACCTGCTGGCGCATCAACGCGGTATGCATCACATCAGACTTTGCCGTGTGCAACAGTGGTGAAGAAAAGAGGTCCCTGAGTTGTCTGACAGGTTCAAGACATGATAGTTTGTACCAATTTCAGGTTTTCTTAATCGTCTTGGTGACTGAATCTCGGAGAAGGCGGTTTTTCTCCGAAATTCTCACCAGATTTGCCTTGGGTGCCTTGATCAAGCAATTTGCAGCATGCCAAAGCACAACCAAATGGATCAACACCACTGGATCTGACCTTCATATTAAGGGCCAAGGTTCAGACCTCATCAGGTCAAATGCAATTTTTGAGTATACGCATAAAAACATTGGCATATTTTATTTTCAAAATAAATGGTAAGGCCATTCCTTCCCCCTCATAGGCCGGAATGAATAATATCTTTGCATCATTTGACACAAGTTACAATGCACCCTCAAAGCTGCCTTTTCTTCCATCTCTTGTTACAACTTGGTATGTGGACGTTTCAAAGTGGCGCTATTGAATTTCTATTCTTTAGAGAATACTGTGTCTATTGAAGTGTTCAAGTGAAATACTAGTAACTAAATCATGTAGAAATTGTTGCGTAAGGCCGAGATGATATGCGTAATGTCAAGTTGCGTGACCAAAAAAGCAAAAATACAGTTTGTTTTTCACGACGAAAAGTGCGAGCATCCGATTCAGTAAGGAATCAGGACCTGTAGTGGTCGGTCTAAGCTTAGTTATAAGCGGCGACCGCTGTAGCAAAGATTCGACCTTTGATGCGTACCAGCGACTGATGCACACATCCGGTGACGGATACATGCGGGTTTCACTGTATATGAATACAGTGCAACAATAATACAGTACAGTACTAATCTAAGCTTTCGTCAGTCACAATTATGGCCCACGACGAATGTTCTGTGCGGCCCGACAGCGTCACCGCCGGTGACGTCATCGGCCCAGACCAAAGCCCTGACAATCGGCGCCCCCACCAACCCCGGTGTCGATCACCAGGTTGGCAAGAAAGCAGTGACAAAATAAAGACGACGAGTCCCAAAATAGCAGCCAGGATGAACAACACGTGTGTGTGAGCTTTGCCTCCTCCACCGAGAAGGAAAAGGATTAATCATTTCTCTCATTCCTCATGTCGTGAGCACAGCACATCAGTAGGCAACAATGCAAACACTTACCTTGAGTTCCTTGTGCAGCTCCGCTCCCCAGCTCCCCTGCACGCAGTGCCTGGGCCACAGCGTCTGCTCCGTCATGGGCGGGCCCTCGAACACGACAGTGTCGTACACGCCAGCCTTGCCCGGGTCCTGGATCTAAAGGACGAAGAGGCAACAATGTGAAAGACCTTGGCGGTCGAGAGCGGCAGGTAGCACACGTGCACGACGCTGAGCCTGCCATTTGTCATCATGTGGTTGAAGGCGCCTTTGTTCACGGCGACGACGAACACGCGCCCGCCGAGGCACGTTCATTGTTGTTATTATTACTATTATGTATCCCTGGAGTGCGCGTAAAAGATTCAAATGTCGCGTGATGTGCGCGATCGGGCCGACCCTGGCGGAAAAAAGAAACCATGTAAAAAACTGTCCCTCCTCAGCCAAGATCAGAGCCTTGGAAAGGTTGGAAAGTTCCCGTTGGAAAGTCGCAAGTTGTCTCCAGTGTTTGCGTGGGCGTCTCCCTCGGGTCCGTCTCCCTCCCTGTCTTTTTTTTTCACTCACCATTGCTCGTGACGTCATCGAAGACCCCGGGTTTATCACACTTTGTTGTTAATTCGATATGATCTTGACTGCAGCAGGAAAGCAAAGTTGCGTGCGTTCAGGAAAGGAGGGGAAGGGGGAGGAAACTCCCTCCTCTACCCTTTTAGACCGTGATCCGGGGGTCCCTAAGAGAATGCATCTGCGCAAAAGTCAGGCTTGTGTTGTTTTTTTTATGGCCAGCCAAGCAAAAAACTTTACTGACGTCAGAGGAAGACAGTTAAATTATGGCAAAGCAGGCGTTTCAGGCAACTTTGCCGCTCAGACATCCTCTTTGGGACAAGTGCGCAGTGATCGGGAAAGGCCAATTTTGACGTCAGATTCTTCATTTTGTCAGCATTGAGGACGTCCGCAAAAGAGCTTCTCCAGCACCCATGTTCGGCTAAATGATGTTTCTTTTGGCCCAGGCCAAAATGATGACATTTTTCTTAAAAACGTTTCGCTTTTAAGGGCCATTGCTGTAAAGTTAGGGTCTATTTTCCTAGTTTTGATCCTTGGAACGCAAAGTTTTACAACATACTGTATGCCTTAAGTGTGACGGACCCTTCTTTTCTTAGTCATAACTTTTGACTGGGTTGAGCTACACAAGTGTTCGACAGCTCTATGGAAAGTTAAGAAGCTGCTCTAAAACTAAACTGATATGCACTTTTGCTCTAGGACCACTCAGTGTTCCAGAATACACTCTTTTCCGTGGTCAACTTGGTCAATTTTGTACCTTTGAGTTGAAAGTGCCCATAGCAAATGGCCCTTAAGAAATGTTTTTGGTGAAAGCTAAATATATTTATGGCCAAAGACCCATTTCCCCACAGGAAGCAGCAGAAGAGAAATTTTCGAACGCCCTCTCCTTATGTGGTGACAGCGGGTGGTAAATTAGAAGTCAGGACTCCTAAGGGACTCCTCAAAAGATGAAAAAATACACAGTTGTGTCTGGCAGTCGAGAAGACTCTGATGATTTGGATTGGACCAAATCGACGTAAGACACAAAATGTGGACAGAGTCACACTTTATGAACACTTGGAGGCCTTCATTGGACAAGACTCTTGTGCTGCTTCCAGCCAAATGTACACGGCACATTTCTATTCTTAGTCTTTTATTCAGATCGGCTATTTTTGGCGCCTGCTGGTAAAAGTTGAGTTGATTTGAACAGCGAGTTCATTCGATTTGGTCGACTCCAACTCCAAATTCATCCTGAAATCGAAAGTCATCGCTTTGACGGGTAAAAGTTAGGAGTTAGACTAGTTTGTTTCTATTCTACTTCGTGCGGGGAAATATTAAGATTTTACCAGAAACCTTTTTTAGGTCCTAACTCAAAGATTAACTATATTGGTAGGGGAGAAAAAGGTATAACAAACAGCGATTCGGTCAGCAGCGACTATTGGCTGCCCATAAAACTTCATCCTATAGAGAATCCACTTCAGTAATTGTTATATTTGCACTTGCAGACTAGAGAAAGTCATCTTTACAAGCACAGAATGAATGTTGAGAGGAATCGTCAGTATCTGCAATGGTCCAAGACCTCACTGAACAGAACTTGCACGCCAAGGGTTTCTCAACTGGAGTAGACGCGGGCGCTCGTAGCGTAGCAGAGTCAGGACGTGGAGCACAGTAAAGCGGGTCAACGGACTGTGTGAGGGGCTTCAAGTTCCCCAAGGGGGACACAAGGGCCAAAAAGTGGGGCAACCATGTGTCCCACATGGTTTGCTATTTATAATTAAGGAACCCCTGTCCCACGTGGTTTGCTGTCCTACGTGGTTTGTTACCTAACACTAAGGAACCCCTGTCCCACGTGGTTTGCTATTTATCACTAAGGAGCCAAATGATGATGACCAAAGTGACGCAACTTTCCCAAATCAGCCACAAACACATACTGAAGATGTCTTAAGGTCACAAACAACTAAAACAGAATCAAGACATATCTGCCCACTTCGTGGGCAGTGCACTTCAGGGTGTCAATGTACTCGTGGCTCATCATGTAGACCTTGCCCTTGACAGCAATGAATAAAACAAGAAAAACCTCATGATACCGATGTAACACATGGAATGTCTGAAAACCTAAACAGTGTTACTGCTGCAAACACTCTTTCGGATCCTCTTGAAAATATGAAAATATACCCAGTATTTCACTACGAGCTGTCACAATTTGTGTTTTCCCTTTTAATACTCCCATTGTAATAATACATTGTCAAGAATCCTGCCTGACTAAGACAAAAACCAAGTATTTGTTGACTCCTACAGCGTTCGAGACGTGTCATTACCGGACTCGACTCGTGCAACTTCCTCTTGTGCACGTTGTCGACGAACGAGAGATGGTCCGAGGGGTGCCAGTCCAAGCTGTAGCAGTAGACGTCGAAGGGGACGGTGTCAATCAGCTTGTTGATGGGTGCCACGACCTGGAACAAGTGACAATAATCTGCTTGCACTTCTGCCCAGCCCCTTTTGTTGTTAGGGTCACCTCTTATACGTTCTATTGATCAGCCCTCGTCATTTACGTATTTTCTTTGTAGAGATTATTAACACTGTGGTCCCAAAATAGACAACTGCAGTGGCTCTCCAAAGAAGAAAAGATTGCTCTTCTCAGGGGGAAACACAGGGCTTCCCCTCCACTTTAGTAGGGGGAAATGACGTTGACCTCACTTTAACCAGAACCTTGGACAGATGAGAAACTTCGCAGTTGCCCTTGCGAAAAATATCAATACTATGCTTATTGGGTGTGATTCGAAGTATTAAAACTGTTTAAGTAATGCGTAAATGAAATGTCCGATCGAGGGTTGTTGACAATTACCGGGTGTTTCAGGGTAAGACCCCTACCAAAAGACCGTTTTATAACTTTGACCAGATCAGTACAGTGGTCACCGCTTATACCGACACATTCGGCATACAAATAAGATATTTTCGCAGGTCGACATTTTCATTCTAACGATTTTACAATTTTTGGGAGGGAGGGAGGTGAAAATAACAATCCTTATCTCTACTTTTTTCCTCCCACAATTTGACACAAGGCTTAAACTTTTGCCTAATCTAACAGTTTTGACTGAAGAATATCAGGGACCAAGAGAGACTGCATCGGCCGAAAGGGGTTGTATCGGTCGAGCATTCGGTATGGTGGCAGTGCCAAATGTTCGGTATCGCGGCAGTGCCAAATATTCGGTTTCGGTCGACCACTGATTGGCATTCCAATGAGATTCACATCCAAAAAATGTCAGTCATTCACGTAGCTTGGAAATTGACGACACTCGCTGCTTGACTGAGAACCAGGATTTACCTTACACTGATTCAATCCAGCACTACTAAATACTACTAAGTTGATACCTTCTCATTGAAGATCTTCATGCATACTCGTCGTGTCACAATACTGGGTTGCCAACATGAAATTGTACACACAGACCAGGAAACGGAACAGAAATCAGCCTCAAAGTAATCAACAGTCAAAGGTTTTCACTGTAAATGGCAACACTTCACGTTGCCCAACGCCTCCTCACGACCGAGTACCGAGAATACCACAGAAAGTGTACATTTCACTACGTGTAGGTGCAGTTCAGCAACGTGTCCCGGGACAGTGAGTGCTCCCCCTTCTTGGGCAGCTACTTCATGTACAAGTTGTACATCCTGCTGACTACGCACTTCCTCACACTGCATCGAAACAACGTCACAACAACAGCTTTTGCCGCATGGCACAACAATGATGTACAGTAAGAACACAAGCTATGTACGACAATGGAGCAATTGGACAACCTTTTGGCTCATACTGCTTCTAACCAGACTTGCAAGTTGCCAGAACTTTTCACCCACGGACGGGCTAATGTGGGCCTTGGCCGGGCTCCAGCAACTTGAAGGCCACGCAAAGGTGGCCTTGTGGTGATCACCGTCGTGGTGCTTGCTTGCCCTGGACCGCTTGAGGGCGCCATTGGCAAGGCCGAACTTGTTATGCATAACACTAACGTGCCCTTGTCACTGCGACTTAGACCGGGGTCAGACTTGCAGTCGTTATCATCACGCAGTGCAGCAATCGACGACTGCAGTCACAATAGAATAAGAGAACACAACTGCGACCAAAAAAGTCAAGGTCGTCGTCCTAGCGTTTCCAGCCTTGAAGGCCATGGACCTACGCAAAAAAGGGAGAGAGGCCAACTCCAGTTTGAAGCTGCAAAGTTTTTTGACTGCTCCATAGGCTGCTTTTCGTGTCATGATCCCTTATTCCCTCCCCATGTAACGAACGACTCATGCAAAAGCCCCCAGAGCCATCCCCAAAAATATGTATTCCCCCCCCCCCCCCGGAAAGGAACTTTATGCCCAGAACCCTAAAAATAAAGGCTGGAAAGGAGCGCGAGTTCGATCAAACCGTTATTAGAAGTGTTTGATCAATCGCTCTGTGTGAGCTGCAAGAGGATCTCGCCTCGCTCCGTCCTCCGCCCACGCCTCTCAAGTGGATCTCCGACGCCCCGTGCAAGTCGGGCATTATATGGATCTATATTTATAGCCGGGCACCTCCTGGGCCGAGTGGTGCAATCAGCGTGCTCACTTTTTCCTTTCATTCCAGGCTGTCGCGACACAGGTACAGGGTGGCCCAGGACCATTTTCCCACTCGTTTGTGGACTTTCTACTCGGATCCAGGAGAAAGGCCCTGTACCTGCGAGATACAGGGTGTGCACAACAAAAGGGCACAGGGTGACTGAAAGAAATGTCAAAGTTCGTCTCCATGGAAAGTCTTGTCAATGGATTTTCCTCGGTCAGGACTCATGTGAAGGCAGTTACAGCGAGCTCTCGTTAATAGACCGACTTCGGGCTCTGATAAGCGGAGACCCAGACCCACTTTTAAAGGAAGAACTTGTTCAATAGTCTCATTTCAGATCATTGAAAGTTGGCTCCAGTGGCCCTCCTGCCCGGACCAGGATCGGCAGGACCAACCACGACTCGGCGTCGCTGAAGGCGGCCATCGTGGTCGCGTTGTTGCCAGACTGCATCATCAAGAATCTGATGTTGACGTTGCGTTGGCTCAAAATTGTATTGACGCTGTTTGCCCCAGTCTTAATCTTCCAACGTTTGCATATGCATAGTATGAGGACAACGTTATATAGCAAAATTACCACTGAGATGTCTTCCTTCATGCATCTTGACATTGCAGTCAAATGAAAAGCTTTAACTTTGAATGCAATTTTGGTCATCACCTGACTTAAAAGTTTTGATATTTTTGGACGTCCCAGTTGAGGGTCAATCTCAGATGAGGACCAAATATAGATTTTATTGCAAAATGTGTCCCTCCTCAGACAAAATGCTTCGTCAGGACTTGATTTCACGCCTTTTTTTTCCTTGCGTGGGCAGAATGGGCGTCTTCTGCAAGAGGGCGTAGCCAATGCAAAGAAAGCAGCCAAACTCTGCCCACGATTTAAAAATCTTAGTGAAATACAGCCTTGAATCTATTTTGAACTTGAGATTTTTCTCTGACAAGTTGACTTTTTTCCTCCAATTGGGCCTGGCCAGAAACAATAGACCCACTTTAAAAGGAACTTTGAATGCAATTGTGTACAGTAGTGTACAGCAAATAAATTACAGAAAATCCTATATAGTAAAAATATACCAAACCAATCATCACGCGCCGCTTGAACCTCTTTAGCTACCAATGAAATGGGCAATGTCAACGTTCTTGCCCTCATCTTGGAGGGCGACAGCACCAGGAACAACAACACAACTGACTGACAATGAAATTTCGAGGAATAAGAAGATTGTGGGTAAAATAAAGTTGCTTTATTTCACCCAATTCGCTTGTTTTGTCTGCATAAAGTCAAGGTGAGGGAAAAAATGTCTATTTTTTTTTTAAAAAAAAACCCAACCCGACTATGCACACACGTGTAATCACGGGCTGTCTTCTGGCTAAGAGTAATAAACAGGCAACCGATATCTGCTAGCAAAACCGCACAGGACACGGAACTCCCCACTGAGTAGTGGCTCTTGCGAACTTTTTTGCAACGACTCCGAAGCAAAGGGACTCGCAAAAAATGACGGAGGCACGCGAGGACACTTCCGGCGTCATAAAAAAGGAGGGACTCGCATGTGGACTACATGAGACCCTCAGGACTTGACTTTTTTGACAGGGGTGGAGGAGGAGAATTGGGATTTATGTTGGAGTCCGCAGCAATGGCGGAGCAACAGTAGCAAGGTTGAACTCGTACCTCCTCTCCATTTTGCCCAGCAGGGCAATTCGAGATGGCCAGAGTCCCGGAGATGAAGTCGTTCTGCACGTCCACGATGATGAGGGCCGACACCGGCCGCACCACCTGGGGGAGAGAGAGAGGGAGAGACGACTTAGATCGTGTACAACACCTGGGGGAGGAAGAACAGCTCGTCAGACCTTCTTTATCCAGTTGTTCCAGCAGTAGATGAACTCCTCTCTGTTCATGCTGCCATCCTACAAGGACAAAAAGTTCATTGTTCGGTGGGACGAAGGGAAAAACTGCTGAAACTAACCCCGCTGACGTTGAAGATGGTGAAGAGCTCATTGCACATGTAGGCGTCGATCGGGTAGGGCTTGCCCTTCTCATTCCGGAAAAGCGCCTTCAGCAAAGCGGTGAACTCGTTGATGTTAAGGTTGTTGTCCCTGTACACGCAGAAAAAGGAAGGGAGTTCGTGTTTACTCATCCAACCACCACAACACGTAAACTTCTCGCTTTCTCTCTGTCCATCATATAATGAAGTGCAGCCAGCACAAGTCCTACGTGTGCGTGCAGCACGACAACAACTCCAGCCAGCACGTCACGAACCCGTGTTCATGAACTGTACGCTGCTTGGGCTGTCTGCTTTGAAATGAGGCCGGCCGGGCAGGCAGTGACAGCCACGCCACACACGCCAGCCGGAGCCGGTGACCTCCGGACTGCCACCTGTTCAGCGCCTGATCTTGTCTGGAAACAAGGGAGAAACTGCTCTGCCATTGAACTCACTCGTCCTTGTCGAACGCCTTGAAGCAGGCCTCCATGGTGACGGCCTGACACTCGGTCTGGCTGTCGTCGACTGACAGTTGCCTTCCGACCAGAAGGGCCAAGGCTGATTCCTCAACGTCCACTTCTTGTCTTGTTGCTGTTGCTTCTCCTTGTTCCATGGCTCGAGTGATTCTCAAGAGTACTTTGCACAGTTGTACTATAGGAAAAAAAACTTGTAAACAGAGAGTAGGGGCTTTCTCTTGAGAGAGACACTACATACGATCTGAGCTCGTGTGTCCCTAGCAACGCAATCACAAGGCTCAGACTGAATGCGTCTGGACTGTCAGCAGGACCGAGTCAGAGTCACTCCTTCTTATACATGGGGGTGTGCTGAAGGTTGGACTTGCCATGGACCTGGACATAAATGGTTTTGTCGGCGCATCAAACACAGAGTAACACAGAGTCCGCGAGGTCTGGCGCAATTGCAACGCCACCTGCATGAGCGAGACCCGCGGCGCTTTGCAGACTTCAGAGTTACGGCATCATTCTCCACAGTTGTGTCATGGCGGCAGCCCAATGGGATCGGCTGGCCCGGGGGCATCACCATCATGGCGGAGGGAACGATCTGGCTGACATTTCTAGTAGGGCTGGATCACTTTGAGATAATGCAGGTTCCGCTGGGGTCGGGTTAGTGGAGGGCGAGCTCGGGCTGGCCCGCGGGCTGGACAACAGGTGGGAAAAATCACACCCACTGGAGGAACAGCTTCCAAATGTAAATGACAAAGTGCTCGTATTTATTTCGCTTCGTATTCAGATGATGAACAAGAGGACTTTAAGAGTCACCATGGCAAGAATGAGCAGATCCCCAAAACCTCTAAATCCTGAGATGAAGCTCTTCAAAATGAGCTGTTTTCGTCATTGCGGGTTCGAGACTAGGGCTGGGCCGAGCCTAGGCTCGGCTCAGCTCGATGTCCTACAGATTTGTGGCTCGACTCGACTCGAAACTCTAGGTCGAGTCTTCAAGCTTTTTCGAGCCGGTCCGACACCCTTACCTAACTCATTAGTTTTCGATACTTGACAATGTCAATAGAGCTGTGCAGTCACTTGACCCCGTGCATCACACAAAGAACGACTTACGCGGATCTCCCCCGATCTCTGTGGAGTCTGGAAAGCTTATACTAGGAGGAACAAACAATACAAGCATTGGCAGGCTGCAACTACCTAAATTACAACAATTCTCAGTTAAGCAAAACCCATGCTTAGAACTGTAGGTTTTGAAGGGAAGAACAGGAAGAATTCATTCATCATGTGTGCAAGTGCCCAGCACTAGTTAAGTAAAAAGCTAGTGGAACTATTTCAGGAGCCCCTGGACATCTAAGCCGAATCCTTCAGTGAGGTAGACCCTGAGAATGACCCTCAGAATGGGATATCTTTTGTAGCAAATGAATCCAATTCATTCTGAGGGTTGTTCTCACCGTCTACCTAACTGAAGGGCTCGGCTCAGGTGACTCATAAAGTTCGAACATTTGGACTGTATTGATTAGGCCACGACCCCAAAGGCATAGATTAAAATGTTTGTTTTGTTTTCATTTACGTGCCATCCACAGGAGAAGGACGAAGAACCTTGAAGAGGTTACAGTCGACACCCAATTCAACGATGTTTTCTACAAGCACCAAACTTATGATTAAATTGGATATATTCTTAAATTGGATTGTCCGTAAAAACTGTCACAGATGTAGTGCTTAGGAGGCTACTTCAGTGCCAACAAATCAAACAGCAAAATAGGCTTTATTTAAAAAAGTTGATAATGCATTTTTGGACAATGGAATCACTTGTTTCCATGATGCAGCTATTTTCCAATGTCTTAAGGCTCTCATGGACAGATGCCTCACACTCCCAGTGCTGGCAGAACGCACGGACTTTGTCTCAAGCTTGTACAAAAATTTTGACTCCACCAGGTCGTTCAGACTGCAGGGTATTCAAGAAGTCTCAGACAGTTTTGTTGTGGTTATTGCTGAGCATGAGTGTGCTCTTTGGATGTGCACATCAACTCAAAGTGACGTAAGCTAAGACGACAAACATATCACTAAATTGAGCTATCACAATGGTCCAATACAGTCCTGGCCGTAAGTATTTGCGTCGGGCATGACGGCACCTCCTACACTGTACTGAAACATGTTGAAGTAGAATTTTGATGTGGAACGTGTAGCTGTGAGACTGGGACACAATGTTGAGTACAATGGTTGAATGTCAAGTCTGCCCATTTTGGCACTAGAGTG
>JAAUXU010181259.1_pt1 | contig 32287 bp, 36 predicted proteins | sample 7278151 | NCBI WGS metagenome assembly JAAUXU01 (sample SAMN14350113, study PRJNA611818) | marine sediment metagenome | isolation source: surface marine sediment (1.8m) | place: French Polynesia: Moorea | collected 2018-08 | reverse complement strand
CCCTCTCTCTCTCTTTCCCTCTCTCTCTCTCTTTCCTTCTCTCTCTTTCCCTCTCTCTCTTTCCCTCTCTCTCTTTCCCTCTCTCTCTCTTTCCCTCTCTCTCTCTTTCCCTCTCTCTCTTTCCCTCTCTCTCTTTCCCTCTCTCTCTTTCCCTCTCTCTCTTTCCCTCTCTCTCTCTTTCCCTCTCTGTTTCTTTCTCTGCAGTGGCAGAATTGAGCAGTAGGACTGATGCCACGTCCTTCCTCTCTGTGGGAACCAACTCCTTAGGAAAATGGAGCAGAAGTTAGACGTTAGCAGCAAAGACGTATGAGCTATAGAAGAGGTTGTACTATGAGAGGAGTGGAGAGTGGTTGGCGGCGCCAGCAAACTGAGATGAAGAAAGGTAAGAGAGTGAAGGTGCTTTCCTAAACGAGAGAGGCGCCGTCCCTCACCACATCAGAGAGCCATTGAATTCCTTTTCTACCTACTACCTACTGAGTGGTGGCACGCACAAGCGGCACCCGCACTGCTATTACTGCTGTGCCTACACCTACCGAGGGTGCCCACCGACACTGCTGAAGGCACGAACGTGTGTACATGGGAGAGGAGGAAGGAAGCAAGGAAGAAGCGTTCTTCAACCGGGCGCCGGCCCGCAAAACGCCGTTTGCCTATCACGGACGTAGGTAGAAAGAAGTCACGCGAGCGCACGTTCTCTTTCTTTCTCTCTTTCGTTTCTCCTTCCATCTGTCTGAAAAGAATTTTTTCTTTCCGCGCTTCACAGTTGCAAACAGAGGTTTGCAGGGTGAAGCACCGGTGGCCCAAGATTCCCCACACGAACGTGGTCAGGCCAGACCACGTCAGAGAATAGTTTCAGTGACTATTAAAATAAGATATACATATTCGCTTTCTTGACGCACTTTTCCGAGTAGTGTCGTGGCCTCTCTGAAGACTTGAGCTCTCAGCTGAGAAAAATCCTCTGAAAGACATCACCTCTCATGATCGCGGCTCAGCCTCTGCTCCTGCCAGGAATGCCAAGTAAACAGGAGATAACGCAGCATCGCAGCCAACAATCAAAGCTAAGTTGTCTTCTCCTCTTCCTCAGCAAGTGAATAAGTAGACGAACAGACGTGCGGATTGCGGTGCGAAGACAAAGCAAAAGCAACGAATGTGTCAAACAAAGTGTGTCTGTTCCGCCGTAGAAAAAAAGAAAGAAAACACGTTTCACTCGTAAGGTACACGAACGTTTGTCAGTCAGTGTGTGCGAAGCGCAAGTGGAGCAATCTGAAGGTGTTACTGGAGCGCAGATCCAATTGTGTGGACAGAGTCTGCTATGGAGTTGGCAACAATAATATATGACGGGCGTGCGATCGACGACAGGTGGTGATCAGGACTTGAGGATAAAAAGTACCTTTGTACGACTGTCGGGAGCACAAGGTGGGAACACGCGCGCTGTTGTGAGTGAGCACTTCAAACGCATTTTTCCAGCCACGGAACTGTTCTGAGTGCGCATGCATGTTTGCTCGCACTCGCATGTCAAATCGACGCACACGTGAGCGCGCACCTGTGAACTGGATCAGGGTTGACGCCACTTCCGGACGGAACTTGATCAACTTACTCCTACTGTCAGACGCTACTCAAAAGCTTTAATTTTGCAGGGAGAAAAAAGACGATTGTTACATCATACCACAATAACCTACTCACTCTATTCAAGAAGGAGAAGAAGCAGCAGCAGCAAAAAATCTTTCCTATCTTTTTTTTCTCCCCAACTGTGGTAGTGGTCAATTTGTTGGCCAAGGCTTGGAAAGGCCGGCCAGTCTCTCGATAAAAGAGAGTAGGATTGAACAAAAAAGAAGGGGACCGGGGAAAGGCTCTACTCAATCGACACACAAAGGCCAGAAGGCCGAAAAAGGCCAAGTAGAGAAGAATCGCGTGAAACCCGAAAACCCCTCTTCGCTATTCGCTGCGGCTTCAGCCAGCGGCAAACACATCTGGCTTCAATCGTGGATCACAGCAGAAGGAGACCTTTCTCACAGAGGAGAGAGCCAGATTGCTCTTCTGCCATTGTGCTTCACAGCGTTATGTAGCAGATAGCGGCCAAGCCAAGTGCCACGGGATGCAACAGACGGAGGCAAGCAGGCAGGCGCAACACCGTAGACGACACGCTTATCCCATCACAGTGATTGGGTGAGGACTCTTCACAGTCAAATCACTATTAGATCAAGATATCGTCCACCGCCCTGCATATCCTGGCATCAAACAAATGGTCATATAGAGACGTTACAGTACAGCAAATAAGTGAGAAGAAACATTGTCAAAATAACATCGGCTGCGTGTGCGAGTAACAGACGTGCTGATTACGGCTGCAACGAAGTCCTGCACCAACCGCAGTGATGTCTTCGTCCTCTCCTCGGCATGCCCCAGGCACTCCTCCAGCACCACCGAAAAGGCCGCCACCGCGACGGCCTCCAAATGCCCCGCCGCCGCGGCTCCCAGAGCGGCCGAGGCCTCAGCCACCAGAGCGACAGGCGCGCATCGACTGCGGGCAAGTACCTGTTGCTACAGGTCCGCAACAGGTTGTGTCCTCAGAGACAACAGGAATGGCGGCAACTCTGCCCGCTCAACTGCCCCACCAAGTTAATCATCATCAGGTCCCGCTGACCCAACAGGCACAGTCGCAAGTGTATCCACGTTCGCCCTTGCTCGGGAAGCGGGCAGCCTCGGTAGCGCAGCCTCTGCCTGCGACCTCGGGGGAAATGTGCAAACAATCGCTGCAGCAACAGCAGACGCCGGCCTCGAGATCTCCACAGGTGGAGAGACGACGGGAGGCGTTGAGGCAGCAGGTATCAATAATCAGCTGCACAAACAGACCCGGGGAAGAAAGCAGCACCACCATTGCCGTTGGGAAGGACACTTACACCATAGGTAAGCTTCAATTAGGCGAGGGTTTGGAGTAATGCGTGCATCGGGTGTGTTAGTACAGTGCATGCATGACACGGTCGGTTTTGCAGTAGCAGAGAGCAAGTCAAGCTTGGTTTCCTGTAGTGAGGCCTCTTTACACATGACAAGACCAAAGGTTTGCGGCCGTTTTTCATTTCCTGGGGTCCTCTCGCCTTTGGTCCTAATTTCCCTGGAGGAGGCAATGGTGCCGTAGATAGCGGAGAAGCACGCCTGGATCCCTGTTGAGTAAACAGCCGAGGATGTATGTATGCACGAACAGTACAGTAGCAGGTAGCAAGTGTGCAAGTAGGATTGTTATTCGGTGACTATGATGATGAAAAATTGTTGAACTCTTCTAGAAGGAATAATTTTTGCCAGCGTCATTCTGTTGTGTGTGCGTGGGCACCAAGGAGCACTGATTGCGGTGTCACTACGTGCGCTACGCATATGACAAGACCTGCGAATTTTCTCATAACTTTCAGGCGTGAAACCGGCGCCGACCAAGTGCAAGAAGGTGTCATTAAGAGCAAATTGGTTGAACCATTTTACGTACTGCACTGTAGTAGGTACGTCCGTCCGTACCTTCCACGCATGCATGATGTATGGCACTGTAGTTGCTCTTCCTACAGGTGTCTCGCAACATGTCGTGACTTTCTTCAAAAGTGTGACATTGAATTGCCAACGTATCGTACAGTGCAGCACGTTGGAGACGCTGGTACATACGAAAGTCTGCTTTTATTGCGAGAAAAATTGCCTACCTGACAGCTGATCGTTTGGCTTAAACGAAGGCTAACAAATTTGCGCGGCACTTATGTTCATATCGCACCGCGTGCGTATGTAGTGTTCACTGTATCATCTCTCGACGTGGGCTAAGGCAAAAAATCTTGCGGTCCCCTGGCACTGTGCGTCCCTACACACTGCACCATTTCAGTGTCGCTCCTGGCCGTGCACAAAGTATGAAGGGATGGTATTCGTTGTCCCCGCGCAGACACAGGATACTTTTGCGCGTGTCATCCGAAACAGACACGTAGCAGTACATGTCGGAAATACGTGTAGTTATGTATCACAGAAAACGTTTTTGTCCATAATCTTCTCGCTCTTCTCTCAGTCTATCTCATCACCCGCAGCTTTAGTCATGCCACAGCCTTTCCGGGAAATTGTTCTAACGTTAGTTCTGTGCAGATGCCGAGTAATGTCTATTGTCTATGTACTTATGTATTTCCGGAGCTATTTTACTGCTCTACCGTGCTACAGACAGACGTCTTCATTACGGATGTACGCACTCCAGGACGGTTTACTCACGAAATCGCATGCCTTCAAGGACGAGGCTTTGGTTGGAAACAAAGGAAGAAGGATCATCGAATCAGACAGATCTGTAGCAGGATTGAAGTCTGATATCACTGTCTCAGCCACCGACCGAAGGCGATTTCTACCTGATACTTCTAAAAATTGAGGACTGCGGTCACACTTTCCTCTAGCATGTTAGACCAGGCGCAGCAGCAGCGCCAGGTAAAATGATTTCCTACAAGTTGACGCATCAACGAATGTTCGCAACATTCGTCGGCAAGAAATTATGTGAGAAAACACCTTCAGCTGTTCTAGAGGCACGTCTGAGTTAAAAAACGAGCTGTGCTAACAGCAACCAAACGCCAATAACTACTTCTCTCTCTCTCTCTCGCTCTCGCTCTCTCTCTCTCTCTCTCTCTAGCTCGCTCTCGCTCTCGCTCTTGCTCTTGCTCCTGCTCCTGCTCTTGCTCCTGCTCTTGCTCTTGCTCTTGCTCTTGCTCTTGCTCTTGCTCTTGCTCTTGCTCTTGCTCTTGCTCTTGCTCTTGCTCTTGCTCTTGCTCTTGCTCTCGCTCTCGCTCTCGCTCTCGCTCTCGCCCTCCCTCTCTCTGCTGTAATTTACTATGAGTTCTTCGTTCTCTCGCTTTTTCTGGTCTTTGGAATTTGCTTTTTTATACCTGTCGGGGATGTGTAAAAGAGGGAGTAAAGGTAGGAGGAAACGATTTCACCTTCTTGCGGTCCAATCACTCATTTGTTTTCCTTCACTTTTTGTACGTTTGCGTTCCTACTCTTATCTCTCACTAAAAACTTGAATCTCATCTACATTTCTGCATAACGCATTTCATGGTGTTACCCAGACACCTGAGTGCATATATAGCTTCTTTGTTGCGAGGTAAAATAACAGCGAACATAGAGCGAACAAACTTGTGCGTAGCTCTTTCTTTCTTTTTTCAATATTGTTGTACACCAACTGGAGTTATTCAAAGACGTCCATTATCCTAGCTTACGCATTAGCGCAGAACCAGGCCAAACACCACCATTAAGATTGTTTTTTGCTCGTCGGCGCTGGCAAAGTGTATGGTCTGCGCTAAGTAGAGCTACTAATTCGCTAAATGGTGGGTCTGTGTTTAAGTCACAGCAATGATTTTTCCCTTCACAGTACGTAGCGCATGCTGGCTGACTACCGGCTCGACTATTTCTTGGGCAATCACCATTACGAAGAACGCCTGCGTAGTGGAGAGGGACGTCAGGCAGGGCAGGTTGGGCATGCTGTGGAGGCATCAAATGTTGCAGCACGTCTGCAAGATAGACATCTCGTAGGGCTCCGGGCGCACACGCCACTCACAAGTAATTTCGAAATCCAATGAGAAATGATTCGTAATGATGGGATATGAATATCCCGACTCATGACATTACCTTGGACTGTCTCAGAATAACTTCGTCCTGAGTAATTGGAAGGTGCTCTGCGTCGGTGAGTTCTTTACTGACTCGGAGTGCTGATTATATGTACAGGGACATCATGGGCATTACTATTACGGAGTGTAACGAACGGCATTGTGCGAAAGCATGTTGACGAACAGCAGTGGATCGATACAGTCACAGTGGTCCATCAGCAGTCCGATTGGGACTACGCATATCATCGAAAAATAGTGACGTGCTGAATATGCGTATCGGGGAATATAAGCTCTTCCCCAAAGTCATAATAAGGCTAATTTTGAGTCATATCTCGAGTATCTGTTGATTTATTAACATTCATCGTAGATAACAAGCCGCAGAGTATGGATTGAGCCCACATGTAGAAGTATTGACCTCATCCGTGGAGCTTGAAGTGGAGCACCACTGAGTCCTTGGTGATTCTGAAATATGCATATGACTTAATCGCGGCAGGACAATGACAAACTGTAATTTTTGTACATTATGTTTCGAAAGCTGGTACCAGTATTTATTTAGGTTCAGTTCCTTGCTCATTGCATCATTTGAAGAGTCGGTCTTGGCATCATTAGACTCCTGATTCTTCAAAAGTTTGTCCGATGCGAACAAAACCTGCCCAAATTTGTCACAGCAATCTATTCAGGGAATAGTAACGTTCCCTACTAAGTGCACTCCATGTACACTAGGCTAGTTCGAAATGGTGCTTTTTCTGGAAATTCATATGTTTCCATCCTGGGTTTTTGGCATAGGGTCAAATTAAGAGGATTTTACTAAAAGATCGTTTACTATCTGCACTTTTAATGTGAAGTTTACAACAGTAGCACAGTACATAGGGCTGTCTGAATTTGTAACTCTAAAAATGCTATGTTATAAAAGGGTCCCTGATTGATCTGACAGTTTGGGAGGTCATAGAGGGGAATGTCAAGAATTAGCAAAAAAAAATTCAGCTCAATCAGAGACACTTTTATACCATAGCATTTTTGGGAGTTTGCTATGTACTGTCTAAACATAAGTAGCAAAACTTCAAATTAAAAATGCAGACAGTAGATCATTGTTTTTCTTTCCAAAAAAATGAGACTTGTACTAACTACGCCAGTGTCTAGTGCCAATTTCCACCATGAAAATCCAAAGTTGAAATTTTCGAACTAGCCTAATGTACACATATATAAGGAACACAGCAAGGTGCCTGTGGAATGGTCAAATTTAATCGGATCTGCGTCTTCTATCACATTCGATCGGATTCACATCTTGACCAAGTCACCTCGACCTAGAGAGCAATCATTGCCATGCCGGGCCACGGCCACGATCGCCCCCACCAGCCTAATTCTGTCCAGGGCCAGCCCAGTGACTCCACTGTTTAAGCATGCACCCTCACACATGAGCGCGCGCACACGCATGTGCAGAACATAGGAGCAATGAAGCTGTATGACAAATCCTGAATTCCTCAGCCTAATGCATGATGATCCAGGTGTCCCCACGTGAAAAGCCAATGAAAATGCAAATGACTCTTGGCCGAATGCATCTCGACACGAACACGCCGAGATTTTTGGGTGCAGTCCCCTGACGTAAGCAGCAGGAACCAATTTGCTACAATAATGGGGAGGCAAAGGGGATTATGTCGACGCTTTTTGCCAGGATGAAAGTTTGTACAAAAAAGCGGATTGATTGCCCAGCTTGAGATTGATCATGCTTGGATTGATGGTGGTTAGCACGCCCACTATATTATAGTACGCAAAATAATACCTTTCTGTCTGTACGATTCGTCTATTGGAGACGCCGAGAGGAGACAGGGCCAGACAAAAGGAACCTAAGGTTTGCTGCGTCTCTGGGGCTCGCGTCACAGGGCCCTGGAGTCTTCAAAGGCCAGAAGAAGGAATTTTGGAGACTGAATTAAGCTAAGCTGTACGAGTAGTACAAAGGCCGTATAGTACAATATGATGCAGCAGATAGGTGGTAGTAATAGATCGTATGCTGTGTCTCGTTCAATACCTATGCTGCTCCACTCTGACTCTAGCGTGCGTGCCTCAAAACGAAGCACGCATAGAATTGGTGCCGATGCGTTTTGATACCGATAATGGCCGCATTGGGCCTCAGACCAAGTTAGGCAACGTCTCTTCGCAGTAAGGGCATTTTTTCCCTGGTAAAGAATACTTGCAGACGGACGATACTTGACCCGTAATAGACCTGGTGCGTTCAAAAGGTAGCATCTTCAGGGATAGGCATATTGAGTGGATTTCCAGAAGGAGGGATGACCAGGCCGAGACAGCAATTGCGCTATTGGGGACATTGAGTCCCCTAATCGACATTCGAGTCCCAATTTGACCTCGAAGTCAGCGTCAGATGGAGTCTCCTCCTGACATTTTCTGCCATACCAATGCTTGGATTCCATTGAAAGCGTAGATCCGTTCGTGATCCTAGAAGCAATGGATGAAATCCCTCAGATTTCTCCTCCACTTGACCTCGTACATGGAGCCGAGCAAAGTTTGGAGATTCCATTTTTTCTGCCATCTTCGAGCATCACACGTACGCACATAACGCTGTGTAACGTCGCATATCATATACGGAAATAGAGCTTACTTGGCTGACGGAACAGCAACAGCAACGAAACACTGAAGAAGCAGCAAAACGAAAAGCCAATATCCCAAAAAAGAAAAGGAACGCTGGGAAGAGCTAGAGGAGGACAAGTGCCCTACGATGTCTTGAGGATCCTTACTGACGTCACTTCAATAAGCTCGTCATCACAGGACAAAGCTCTTGGAATGCAAAGTCAGACTTAAAGAACATGATCTCGGGCGATCATGAGGCTGCCAAGGTTAACCACGGTCGTGTTAGTCTCATTGTAGTTTAACGCTATGACTTTCTGTAAAATTTTTCTTTTTTAATGTGAGGGTGAGTTTTTGGCTTGGACGGAGTTGCACGGCAAGGCCCACCCCCCAGCCTGTCCTTCTCTGCACCTCCTACCAATTCTATGCCAACTGCAAGACATCTTCACCCACCCTTTGCCAATTCTGCCTACTGTCCCTTCTATGTGGCTGCCCTTCCTTCCATCCCTTGTCCCATATGCTACACAACGGCTGAGTGGTTGGGTTAGGCTTGCCTAACCTAACCTAACTTATCCCATCTGAGGCTCGGCTGGGCTCGGCTACGGTTGATTCACTCAGCGCTCCACTACTCAGCGCGTTGGTGATTTCGTATGGTCAATAAACTCCTCCCCTCCGGGCATCCCCTGCCAATTCGGCCCACTGTCCTGACTGCCTGGTGGGCGAAATAGTGGGAAATAATTTTTGTATGTCCCGCTAATTGGAGGACATGTCATCTTTTGGTGGTGTTGCACGTGTCCCTCATTGCCATTAAAAACGGGGGCAATATTTGGAAACGAGTGGCAAGAAATACGATACATTGTACGTGCTGTACCTGTACTATACAGTATACTAAACTAAGACTAAATCAAACACACCCTGTACAGTATAGTCTATACTGTACAGGGTGTGTTTGATTTAGTCAAAAACCGGTGCTTGCCATTTTAAGTGAATCCACTAGCAATGGCCATTGCGTACTAAATGTTCAAAACTAGCACGGATAAATAAAGATGCATAGTTATATCACATAAACTAACACACTTTACACTGCAAAACAACACATTGTTCTAAAGCAAATTTAAAAAAATCACTAGCCGAGGATCAACTAGGACAAAAGCCGCCGCTCCATTAGCAACAATTATAAGCATTTAAACGCCAAAGAGCCATGATCATGGAAGATAGCGATTCAAAATTTTACTTGCGTAGGCTTTTTTGCACTCAATCAAAACTGCTTGAAAAAACCTTTAAAAATGAAATGGAACTGATCCATTCTTTGCCTCGCAGCCTGCTCGCACTCGCCGCCAGTAATGGCACGTGCCTCTTACGACGCACCCCATTCTTCACACCAAAAATGTGAGTCCTATCCACAGCTCTTTGAAGCTTAAAAAAATAGAGCTTCCAGAAATAGTGAATTAGCCTACCTTTGGTATCGACTCCTTCCTCAGAAAGCAGCAGCACTTTGAATGCGGTCTTGTTTTGATGACGCCGCCGAGTACTTTTGCTCCAAACTGCGTCCATGACCTCGTAGCCAGCTCGATTTGCTTTCCGTCCATGCCGACATTGGCGCCGAAAGTCCCAGAATAGTGGAGCGATGAGTTCATTTCGATCACAGTCTGATTCAGACGCACCCTGTACAGGTTCGTACGACTGCGAAGGCGACAAGATCCAAAAAAGTTGAACGAAAAAAGCCCCCAAAAGGGCCTGAGCGAGCGAGCGAGCGAACGAGCGACAGACGTCTGTTAGGAATACGCTCCATAGGTGCGGTCGTATTTCTTCTGCTTGTGCTCTTTCCTATTCAAGAGTTTGAACGAAAAACTTGCTGCATTACTTGGAGCACTCGTTACAAGCATTTTTGTTTGCAAGAGAGCGTGTGAGCGAGTAAGAGAGCGAGTGAATGTGCAAAATACTTCATCTTCCTTAAAATGGTCCCTTATTAAGGAGAAAAACTTCTTGTGCGCTGGTTCTGCGAAATTCCAGAAATGTCACGTTCTGCAAAGAAGAGAAAGAAAGGGAAGAGATATTGGAACCATTTTGTAAAATCTGCAATGTGTCACGCTAACTCTCTCCCAATTGAGAAGATAAGAGAGAATTTGGCCTAGGAAACCTCTTCTAATCTTTTTCGGTACCTCTCTTACAAGCATTGGGATCAAAGCGTACGCCCAGAGTGAGCAAGGTCAGGGAAACAGAGTATTTGACAGATTTAACATCGTTGAGATCTGAGGCCGTGATGTTGCACTCATTTTATTCCAGAAAATCTTTGCATGCATTCATCTCAAAAAAGTTGTGAATGTCAAAAAAAAACACTGAAGTTTTCTTGCATTGGCCTTAATATCCTCTCGTTCCGTAATTAATTCCGTGAAGGGTCGTATTTAATCTCCGGTTATCACTCAAGCAAACCACGACCCCCAGTTTAAAAATTTTATTTCTGAACCGACAGGCACGAACCAGCGTACGACAATACGACAGACGTAGAGGACAACAACTAACCACAAACATAGTAATAAATTTTCCGATACAAAAGGCATTTTAACTCCGTTTTTTGCTCTATGAGTCTACAACACGAACTGCGTCAATTAGCACATGCTTCACGCATCTGAAGGAATAATTAAAAAGTTGGGGGATTTTGGGGGGTTGATTTTTCGTGTAGGTGGGTCTTAAAATAATTTACAATTCTTTATGTTTAAAGCACATGAACCAAAAGTTGTCAGGCTTCCAATGCACATTCGAAATATGCAAAGGGACTTTCAAAGGGTCTTCCTTGGTCAATGAAATTTTAAATGGAGGCTCATTAGACCAACACCCACAACTTCAGAAGACTCTTCTCTTTGCAAGCCCAGTTTGGGGGGTACAGTCAAAAAAGCAGCTGACGTGAGCTCCGTCTTACCCCAACTCCCAATGTTGCAGGAGAGTTTTTCAAACTTGCCAAAAAAAACCAGATTACCCCTTTGTATCGTGTGTGGTCATCCCTGCATGAAAGTATGTACTCACATAAATGTGAAATTGATTTGCATTAACACTGGCACTGAGATCTTCCTCTCACGTTCATGTCTTCATACTTTTTACGCTTACAGCTAGATGGTATTTTATTCCTACTTGTTTGTTTGGTCGGTGATTCTTGCGCCAAAGAGCTGAAGAAATACCTCCTGAATTGCGTCTGAGAACCATCTTTTTTGGTTCTTACGTGTTTAGAATAATTCTAGTCAATGAGATCCCTTCAACTTCGCCTCCTTCTCTCACTTTTCTACCCCGACGGAAGTCGTTCATAATAAGACGACGCCTTTAAGAGCATATTCAAGGTTTTTCTTCCACGAAAGTGATGGCGCTGAAGAGAAACTATAGTGGTACATGGGGGGAGGCAGGGAAAAAGTACGTCTTTTGCCTTCTCGTGTCTCCCATGATGTTTTCAGACGAGGCGGGAATAAACAACTCCTTGGCGGGTAGCGTGGCATAGGCCTGGCGTAGGCCTGCTATAGGCCCGAGAGAGAAAGAAAGAAGAGTAGAAATAGAAATGTCTTGCCCTCTCTCTCTCTGCAATGGCAGGGCTATTCTGCTTGGCTTTCTAGTATGTCATTGCAATGCTTAAAGTGAACAAGGAGGGAGCTTGTTCGAAGACAAGTGGCTTGGCATAACGGCATCAATGGTCTCCGACCGTCACCAAGAACCTACGCATAGGGCTAAGATTTTCTAATGTTTTTTAGCATTGACAAAGTCTCTCCGAATGCAGGCATTTCTCCCGACTCCAGCATCACTTCAATGCATCTTATTCAGCAGTGTGTACATTCGTGTCAGCAGTCTGTGGCAAAAGTCACAGAAAAATACGAGCCCAACCTATGTATTTTCAAAGTGCCCGAGAATTCCTACTTATTCCTACTAGGCCTGATTTTGCTACCAACAGATAGAGATGAGGCCGGCCAAGGGTTGATGATGACGGCCATTTCTGACCTTGCCAGACGTGAACATCTTTGAGGATGCAGCTCTGCGACTTCCATTTGGGCCTCCCCTTGCATTAAGGTGAAACTTTGGTCATCAGATCGGTGCTGTAGACCCTCAGTGCAGCTTAAAAGGGTCCTCACGGAGTTGTATATTCCAACAATCACCACTGGGTTTTTCTTGTCGAAGTTTGACCAATTCTTCCATTTTCTACGTATGTTTCAACTGTGTCCTGACCAAATGTGCAACAACTATGACAGGTCAAAGAGCAGCAGAAAAAAGAAACGAAAAAGGCGCAAGAGGCTCCTGGTTTGGTTGCAGGAACCTTTATTGAGCGGTGACACGAACAACCAACGAACTAACAAGGAAAAAGAAGGAAAAAAGCAAACAAACTCCATATCTCTCTGCAAGGCAGACAGGTTATTCCCATTGTGATGTACCGCACACGGTGCCAGTAACACGTCCTACGGTGTCCTCACTTCATGTTTGGAGGGGGACACCAGTGCGTCTTATGTACAGACGACAAAACAGGCAGTTTTTTCGCAGTTCTTTGTACGCTTTGTGTCCAGTCTACAGTCGTTAGCGCAAGTAAATTCCGCAGGGGATAACTGCGTGCATACACAAAACTGAGACAGCTGGGGGTTAAACATGCAAGGGAAATAGGTCATCAGGACGCTGAGACACAGGATCCACCATCATCAACAACTTTGTGACTGCCCAGTTTAACGGTAGAGTGCTGAAAGTGCAGCAACCCCCAGAGGGAGCACTTCCAAAATGGATTATTCCTCCCCTGTTTTCTTTTTTTTTCTTTAAAAAAATCGGCCAAAACTTTCTGGGGGCCCTAGCCCCCCCTCCCCCGCCCATCCTGGAGGTGGTGTCGCTGGACCCTCCCCTGGGCATGCTACGTGCCCAAAGCACTGTGTTTTGGTGCGAGATTGCCGGAATCTCTAGGTTGTGTGAGAGCAGAGAAGAACAACATACTGATGGAGTTGAGCTTTGACCAAAACTAGAATCAAGCACTTTGCGGTCCACCATCGACATGGGCAGTCACAAAGTTGCTCCTCGTGCTGGTTCCCGACAAGCAATGTCAGAACGACCAATTTCGGTTGCAAATCCCACACCAGAAGCTGTCACTTCAGGGTAAGCAGCCCATTTTACCCCATGGAAATTACCTGCGCCAAGGACTGTACATAAGTTACATAGCTTAGTCCCCATCGCGTTGCCAAGTACTGAGCAGTTGAGGCCTTTTGTTGGCCTTTGGGAGGGGTCCTCTTCTACCGATTGGTGCAGAAGCACCCCTAGATCGTATCTCAGCTATGAGCATACGCACACATAGTTCCCCCCAAACCCCACCACTTGGCAGCTGATGAGGAAATTGTCAACTGTCACGTGAACACAAGCAAGTCGTCAGTCTAAACGACGGCTATAGAGATGTAAAAGAGCTTCTTCGGACAAATTTTTACCTTGGTCAGCTATTCTGCATTGGTGTTGATTGCTTCATTGTGGACGCCAATACAAATGCAATACAATTTCCAGAGGCTCTGACTGCTTGGAAACGTCCCAGTTTTCGCTCGTACGACCCTGGATCGATCAGAGTCCATGAGGCACCTGCACATGTCACATACGAATACTAATAACTCTGTGAGCAATGCAATAACGTGGTCGTAAGAATGTGAGCACGTGAGTACGAGAGAGAGCCGTTGGTTGCTAAACCTCGTGCATGCAACAGGGTCTCAAGCTGTGAATGACTTTTTCAAGTTTCTGTAGGTCCATGTAGTATATGAAAGATTCGTCAACTTCCCTCAGACACCCACGCGACAACATAAGACCGCTCTGTACTTTTCAGTAGTGTCAGGTTGGTTTGAGGGAGTCGCCCTTTTGGCCTTCTTTGGAATCTTATTCTCTTCAGTCAGCTCAGTCATAGCAAGTAACAAGTGAAGAATCCTTCCTGCTTTTCGTTCTGACGTCAGAGGACCTTGCATGTATTATGCTGTATTAGCAGCACATTGCTTTGCTAGATAACATTGACAAAGTCCCCAAAGAATTTTTGGTAAATAGGGCTTTCCGTACCTAGTGCAGATTATGCATGCGTAAGTACAGGACGTGCGTGTTTGCTGGAAAAGCGCCTTAAATAGATGACTTGCAGTCTAAGAGTTTTTAAAATGACTACACCGCTGTATTAGAAGACTCCATCATGTGTTGCGGTAATGTCGTTGTGTCGTACGGTGCAGTATGAAGAATGGCATATCTGGAGCGCACACACGAAGTGGGCGAGTAAAAAAAAGATGGTGTGCCTTCATCTTGTTCAAGATAGCGTAGGTACGTACGTATTTATTATCCATTGTGGCATGAAGTACACGCGAATGTGGGTACATACACATTGGTACTGGAGTAGCTTCCCTTCGACATCCCCTACATGGAACAACAAAGAAGAAGTGATTCACTAATCGGTGCTGGCTGAATTTGTCATCGCAAGATACGAATTATATAATGTATGGACGTTAAAGAAAAATATTTTTACCGAGCGGGCCAAAAGTCGCTGCGCACACAGTCGAGACCATTTTAGCGCACGCACGCACGCACGCACACACGCACACACACACGCACACACACACACGCACGCACACACACACATCACACATCGGCAACACCACCAACTTGTTCCCATCACTGTGTGTCAGGCCGTGGATAGTACCTTCTTCATCAAAGATAGCGCAAATTTGATTCATAATTAGACAATCAATCGAGGATAAGTGATATTCGTCAATCCCGAGTCTATCTTGGACCAGAACACCGCGGCTGGCGTTCTGGGCGGCAAAAAATAGGCATATGGCACACTTCGTATGTATACGCAGGGAGAGACGAACACTTTTCATATTACTGGCTGAAGCTGATAGGGGAGTGTAAACACCGCTTTTCCCCCTCTTTATGCGTTTAAGTTATAAAAAGTATCATCAGCGGAAAGTTGAAAACTTCCCTCGTGCAATCTTGCTGTTGGAGTAGTTTGCTTAGAAAAATGTGTGTCAAAAGTACCTTCAATCGCATAGAACAGCAGCACTAGAACTACAATTAATTTAATTGCACTATTTCTTTATCTTGTATGCCAAGTTATTCACTGTAAAATGACAGCCGGACTAACTGCTTCACCTTTTTGACTGCCAACTTAGATCTGTGCTAACCTTCTGCTATAAGCATCATTTTCAATGTTGACTTGTTTTCGTTCCCCACTGCTTTTGCACACTGTAAAGGTTACTTTTGCTCGAAAATCCTCGAAATAGTCTCATAGTGAACAAAATTAGCTTTCCAGTGATCTCAATATCGCCATGAGCGGTGCTCCCAGATTTCTACGAGAAGCTATATCTGCCCACCCTGTATTAGATGAAGTGGGTCCCGTGTATTTACTGTACCAAGTACCCACTACCAGGGGCTTATCTCCGCGCATTCCATTAATAATTAATACTGTTGGGGAGGGAGAGATCGAGAGATCAATTGATGCAGCTTCTATGGCATTATCACAGTATGAGTACGAACGTAGTAATGTGTACATAGTACAAAATTCTTGCATGTGCGATGTACAGAACGTAGGACTGTGCGAGATTCGAGTATCTGATCGAGTATCGATGCTTCATAAAGTATGGACTATCGCATCGCCTAAAGAAGTGTCGGCGATACTCGGTAAACGATACCATTCTTACTGATTACGGGACTTTTTAGCAGGTCACAAGCTTTTTTGAGACGTGTCACGTCAGTCAACATCACTAGTCTTTAGGCTAGTCTAAGTAAAAAGTCGTGTACTCTGGAGAGTACTTCCCCAAGCTGGCTAGCTGGTCAGCCAATGAGCAGCAGGCATTGCCTACCTGGGCATTGCCCAGTTGCCCAGTGACACTTCCGGTGGCATCCAGGTCTTGGACCGTGGGAAGGCCAATGCTGGCAGCCTTCCCGGTCTCTCAAAGTTGTCAGGGAAGTACCTAGGGGTTGCAGGTTCAAGTGCAACGTCAGGGAGGCTCTTCAGCAGCAGTGGGAGCATTGCTTCAAGCATAAACACACATACACACACACACACACACGGACAGTGAAAATGTTGAGACCCTTGTCTACCCACAGCATAAGTAGAAAGTGCACCAATCTGATCGAACGTCAAGTAAAGTGAAGAAGTGAAAATGATAAAAATATAGAGCTGCGGCTAGTTTACAATGATTGAATTTATGAACCTACCTCTAGAGAATATTTTTGGGTGGCGACATTATCGAGTATCGGGTCGGGTATCGGATGATACTTCAGGAAAATGTCGGGTATCGCCGATACGATATTTGTTCAATATCGCACAGCTTAACGCAACGTATGCATAATATGCAGGAATCTGGCATGATTCCTGCCAAGGAGAATAACAAGAGATAATACCTACGTCAGTTGCCAAAGTTCAAGTTGATAACGTTGATGACGAAGTAAAAGATGAAGTGCTCAGTTGCAGCACTCATCCTTGCAAAGTATGAATGGAATTGTTTTCTAACTCTAAGCGCTGGAGCTACCGCGGGAAACGAGTGATGGACGAGGAGAACACGCATTGGCTTAGCATTGGTACAGTTATTGGCATGCAATTACCCTTCGACGTACGTAAGTAGTAGATTGAGTGGGAAGAGGGAGCATTTGCAGAATTATTTCGAGAACGATGCTGTCAAACGGTCTGAGCTTCGCAACATTGGAAAGTTTGAATGATGGAGCCACGATGTTCTGCACGTCCATTGTGATGCTATGTGATATAGTCATATTCGATGCACACCTTGACACGGATATGATGATCACTTTGGAGCTAGTGTAATTGATCCTCATGTGAGCGTGGCACACTACCGAGCTTGAGTGCTGATTGATATTTGAAAGCGTAAGTTTAATGCGTGTGATATTAGCGATAAATGTTAATGGGTCATGGAAAACTGTAATTCCGATACTAAGGGTTTTTCAATCCGGTCACAATCGAGCAGCTGAAGGACCATTGTGAGCATATATGGAATAACTACTGTACTGCACACTCAGCGTGAGGGTCTCACTCGTTTACAACGACGACAGGAAAACACGCACGTACTGGAAATGTCTTGAACTTTGCAACTGTCTGAAGTGGTAAAGTCTTCCAGTACGCTACATACATACAGCTGTTCCAACTGTATTTTTACGCAGAAAATTGAGCGAGAATTGATCGAGAATCGATCGATATTGGACGTGAGAAGATCATGGTGCAAACGACTCCTTCACACGCATTCATCTATGATCAACTTTTGTATGGTCGGCATCCTGCGTGCAGAGTAGCACAAGTCGTTGGTGTCACGTGCGCTTTTGTCTTCAAAGGCGATTGTTTTGCAAATTTTCATTTTCGCCACTGGACACGAATCCGATCTAACCGCTGAGGATCGAGCAGGCTCGTAGCTGCTTCCATGACTCTCACGTACACGCACATTTGTGTCCGTTCACACACGCACAGAGACACACATCAGAGACCTTGGTCGCAGTCTCCCCTTAATTATTCGGTCCTTCTCTCTTCTGTCAATCTGTCAGTCGCAGTTTTTCGTCTCTCAGGAGATGGATTCGAATGCGTTTTTAATGTGGCAGGAAAATGCCTGCCTGCCCCGAGGGAGAGGCGGAAGGAGCCCTCGGGGCGTCAACCCCGGCCATGGAAAATGTCGCTGCTGCTGCGGGTGTGCGGAAAAAATTTGCAAAACTAAATGACACGCAAGGATCAGGGATTGCTCACCACGTCCTGCACCGGTGGGCCGGAGGTGCGGCCAAACGCTGGAGTCGATTATAAAAAGGGTGCGGTTTTGCTGTGCAATTCGTTTAGGCGTTGACTGCGTCATCCGCTGCATACACGGAGGTTATTTCACGCACTTGTACTTGCTGCTCTTCTGATTCCTCCTCCCCTACTAATACGTGGAAACCTACTGGACGTGCACTGGGTGCGCTAGACAAGACACTCCAAGCGTTGGCTGATTATGAACAAGCCACAATTATCTGGCGTGAGCTTTGTACGCATTGCTCGTGTCTTCTCCACGCCTGAGGGCCTCAACAGGAGGTGTTCTGCACCGAAATTATCCCGGGATGCGATGAAAGACTTGTGCGCCGAGCGAGCGTCTTTCACCATGTCCACCAGGAACAGCCACGACTTGTTCGTTCGTCGAGGGAGATGCACAAGATATGACATACATTCTGGATAAGAATCTGGCTGATCATGATAATCGTTAAAAATCCTGCCGTGGTGTAGTGCTAAAGGACCGTTTCATCCTGAGCACGTGCTAAGTACGCAATTGATTCTATGTACGAACCGACGTACGTAGGTACTTCGTCTGCCTGACCTCTCATGGCTTTGAGCGTCGGAAACTCAATTAGGATTCTCTCTCCCGTCGGTTTCCCACACGTGGTTCCTACAGTACCGGTACAGTAGAGCACTGCACTGCACTGCACTGCACAGTATACTGTGTTTTTGAAGAGGTAGAAACATGAACTCGGTGCAGCACAGTCTTTTGACATGGAGGTTTTTCCGCTTGCATAGCAGACAGACGAAATGTCCCCTGTGATGAAAGAAACCCTAGGAAATGGACCAAGACTTGAGTATGGCTGAGCTAGGGTCGTGCTGCGTAATCCACCAACTAGGACCGGGGCAGTGCAGAGAGTACAAAGACCCAGCGGGGTAGGGATGAAAACCGACGTCTCATCGCTGGACTTCAGCCACCCGGAGTTTTTCCTCCGAGATCCTTACAATTTCTGGAATCTCACTTTCTTGAATCGCTGAATGATAAAAGGGGGTCAAGTAGCAGCGGGGGTGGGGGGTGGGGGTGGGTTCGAGATCCTACTCCCAGTCAACCTTTAAAGGCATTCTCGTTGTGGACAATGACTTCCACGTCTCCATGGTAAAGAACAGAAGGAAGCTTGAGGGACATGAATACTACGATGCTGAACGCAAGCTGTATGTGAGCAGTACAGTCGGAGCTCTATTTAGTGCCCACGTTGGCCAACAGAAAAATGGACACAAAGTCGAGCTGGGCACTAAATGGAACGACTTAATTACAGTCATAATTTGCCCTACTGACGAGTAATAATAACTAATAACCCCAATGTCATCATATATTGTCTGAAAGGATCGGCATACTCCTGTGGATGCAGTCATGAAATGTTCAGTTCATAGCCTCGTAATTTTTGCTTTGTGCACTACACTAATTGACTGAGCTGTGAACTTTCGATAGACTGGAGAAGACCCCACTGATCGCCTGTCAGTTCCAGAACCAAAATTGCTAAGTGATTTTCAGTTCGATTTCGCCAAATATTTCATTTGCAGCCCTACCTCATTGGCCCTTTTATTTAGCTGCTATCAAAATCACGACATAGTTTTGTCATGTCAAACAATCATCATTGACAAACAGACCACAAGTGGACTATAATCTGAGCAGTGGCTTAAGGGTGGAGGGGGAGTCACCACACACAGTGTACGTGCATATTTCGAGTGCTGCCCACTTGCGCTACACAGATTGTCGCTTAGCAAACTTTTGGACATTGCATAAGTGTGTTACTAGGGAGGAAAAAAGCCCGGCTCGAGCCTCACCCCGACAGGTCTGACGGGCCGAGATCGGACTCAGCTCGAGATTGCAAAGTTGTCTTCCAAACAGGGCCGGGATTTGAAAGTGAAGACTGTGGAGTAAAAAAAAAAGGTTTTAAAAGGTCATTGAGAATCGTCCGTAAAGTGTTCTTTATTCATCATTTCAGGTACGAGACTCGAAATCTGTGACAGAGTTAAGGTTTTAGACGTTTCCCTGACAATTGGGGGGCCCTCAGGAATCCAAAAAAACAACGCAACCTAACCTAACCAAGCTGAGTCCAGCCCCAGCGAATCTAACCAGTGTTCCAGTTGAGGTGTCCCAGTTGCCAGGGAGTTATCTAAAGCCAGATGGTTTACTTTAGATGAGGTGAGTGATACGAGAAGCAGAAAAGAATGGTCTTTTCAGTTATCTCTAGCCAAAATTTAGAATTGATTGTTGGCCATCCAAGTGAAACCTTGGCTGTCAAGGTTTTCATTTTCAACTTCGGGCCCTACTTCTAAGGGACTGGAGAAAACAATAGCATTCGCACTGACGTTTCCAGCATTCTTATCTCGGCTCAGTCTCATACATTTGTGCGTAGTGAAGGTAGCGTCGGGCCCGGCCCGGCCCGGCTTGCAAAACTACTTGTCTCCCCACGTGCTGGTGAAGTCGACTGCACTAGAAGGATTCGTCTAGCAACGAAGTTAACTAGAATAAACAAGAAATGGCCTCAGCAAGAGCATCTGGTACGCCTTTCGGCACCTGTCTTCTCTCTCTCTCTTTCACTCCGCTGCGAGTGACCGAGATTTATTCGACAGATACTGTAGTGGAAGTGGAAGTGGAAGTAGGAGTGTTCCTTCTACAGCCCTGCTGCCGTCGCCGCCGTCGCCGCCGTCGCCGTCGCCGACGACGACGCCGCCGACGCCTCAATGTCCAGTTTCCTTCACACAAATTACTCCGGCGTGCACAGGCAGTTTAGAGCCTCAAATTGCGATTTCTCTCATCCAGAAATAATCTATGCGCCAGTCGTTACAGCTGACAGCTTAATAATAGGCCGACATTATATGCCAGTATATGTGCTCCAGACAGAGCTCTGCCACTGTACCGTACGTGCAGTTTGGAGTACGTATGAACTACTCAAGTAATAACTTTCATGCAACCAATTCGATTCCTCGCTCTCTTTCTGGCTGACTGATCAAATTTACATTTCATTAGCGTGGCACCACTTGGCGAAAGATGAAAAAAAAGAATGTATGCTCATTCTGTCAGCTCAGAGTATGCGCATTGTCATTCATGGCCCTGTGTTCTCATGAGACCTCTGATCCTGTCTCTACAGACATTACATTACTCTACATTTCTTTTTTTTTGTCAGAGCATTTATAATTTTTAATTTCGCCTTTTTGCATTTTTCTTCCACGCGCGTTCCTGTCTACAATGTCCTTACTACACAGTACAGTAGCGTCGTGGTGCCCGCTGCATGCGAGCGAGCTGGTGCACAACAAGCGTCGTCGTCATGTACTTTTAGCGAGGCGAAATGAATTTCGCAGAGAGTAAAGAAAAAGAAAAAAGTCTAGCTTGCAAAAATGAATTTTGTGGGCTTTGCGCGCGATGGAGAAGGAAGGAGAGATGGGAGACAGCTGATTACTTTGAGGCAGGGAGATGGGGGACTTCCTCCCCGAACAATTCTGCCCGCGGCGTCGGCCGACGAAGGCCTACGACCTGGAAAAGTTGTTGTTCTCCTGCTTGGCGAATTTCCAGGACATGCAGAAAATGGAACAGTGGGTCAAATCTTGTTCTCTTCGAACAAGTAGAGTGTATGTGAGTGGGGATTTTTTTTTTCTACACCCCAAGACCTTTTTGCCTTACGACCAAAGATTCACTTCCAGACAAAGGGAAGCCAAACTCCGCCTGAACGCACTAAATTAGAGTTGCATCCTCAACGTTGTTCACGTAAGACTAGGTCAAGATTGGTCGTGGCGGTCACCCACGGCCAGGCCGGCAGCCAAGTGGGGCCCTGCTCAGACAGTAGCAACTGTGGGACACTGAAAATGCATGAGTCATTTGAGTCGTGTTCAGAGGCCCTGCACCTACCCGACAAACACACATCTATGTGTTTGAAATAGGCGATATAGCTGTACAGCGTTGCTAGAGCAAAACTACCAGCTTCGGTAGAACAGGCACGGGAACACCTTCGCCGTCCTCCCCACCCGCCTGGCTCACTCCATGTACTCGTGCACGTACGGTGAAGCTTGGATCTCGTAATAACCCCACAATTCACTGTACTGACTACGACGATTGCACTTAGCCAGCACGTAGCAGGCACGCGTACTATGAACGGATATGGCAGAGGTTGGTTGGCAGCAGCCGCAGCAGAAAACTCATCCATACTGAGATTACACGTCTCTCTCGTCAGGTCCATTCCTCGTCTCGTAGGGGCTTGAGAAAAACAAAACGGTCGCCCAGGAGGAGACGCACACGTCGTACATGTACTGCATGCTTGGGAGGAAGGGCCCACAGGTCAAGTTTGTACGCTGCGATGCTCAGCTTTTTTCCGGATACACCTAAAAGCTGACTAAAGCTTGCCTTGAGCTCTGTTATGTGTGTAATGCCTGCGTCCGGTGTACGGGAGTTTACGGACGTAATGCACATAGCATTCTAGGACTGGCATCCACAGTACTGGGGTTGGCTGAACCATATTTTACGGATGAAACTTGTTTCTCCTCAGGTCCTGCAAATGCCTCAAGAGCTGGAAAGACACTGTAGTTCTTCAACTGGAGTTACTTCTGTTCAAAATCTTAATCTGACCAATTTCTAAGCAGAGACAAAAACGTTCCAAATTGAAACAAAAACGGGCATTTGCGGCACTCAAGATGTTTGATCTCGTGTCGTCACTAATCTTGGAATAATTTTAAGCTCGGATTCAGATGCTAAGGAAGGTTTGACAGCTGAAGTGAGCCTCAGGTACGAAAATGAACCCCACGTACATGCGCTATCTCCAGATATGCAGTAAAAGGGACGCCACTGCAAAAAATTTAAAGCTTCGGCACAAATGGTGTGGAAAGCACAAATATAAATTTGTGGGGAAAGCACAAACACACATGGTCCGTCCAAGTAATCATGCCCAAAATTGGTGTCGCCAAAAATTCCCATTTCATCAGCTACTCTAGCAAAAGTTAGAAGTCCAGTATACAACCGTTTGCACTCCTGGTCGTCGGTGCCCTGGTTTACCTCATTTCGCACTTGTGCGACGTGATAACTTATTCCACGTGGGCCACTTAATCGATATATGGAGGTATTGGTTACGTAAGTTAGTTGCGAGGTCGATATTCCATGCACCACAAACTCGCAAGGAAGAACCGCGGTTGCTATTAAATTTTGTGCGTCTATGCTGTGTTACTATTTAAGGGCAGTCACCATTTCCCAAGAGTGCCTCAGAGGTGTGGCTGGTATTCGAGGGCGGTTGCTGTTCAAGGGCGGTTCTTATTCGCCCGTTTACGGTAGTCACAATGGTTTATCGGCATTCGTGACTATGTCGAATGATGGTAACTATATCGAATATGCATGTCAACGAACGTCAAGTTTCCAAGAATGTGTTGAACGGCTTATTGAGAATGATAATTAGTGTATCTGTTGGTCAATTGACATTTGTCACAAATATCAAATCAAATTGAGATTAGTTTTTTTTTTTTTTCAAGATGAATCCTTATCTATGGAGCTGTGTCTGCTTCAAGGAGGGGGGAGGGGGTTGACGGAGTCTTATGATAATGACGAAGTCCTTGGCCACCCCAGAAATTACCTGCGACTATATAGATACAGGATATTAAAAAATTGTGATTTACGTGGATGCACTTACGTAGTGATTTTCCTGTTATCAGAGAATTATATGAAATCATACGACTACCTTGAGGGTGCCTACTTCGAAGAACAACCGTCCTCTCTTCACTTCGGGGGGGAATACCTCAACCCAGATGTGCATCTTCTATTCTCGGGTAGTTGGAGAATACTCAGGTTGGCCAGCTGAACAACCAAGAACGACAGATGTCACGTCCGATTGCTCGACTTGCTGTGGTGCCAGAGGCACCGACTGGTGTCCGGGGAAACCACCTAGTACTGCTTTTTTTGCGGAAAAGCGAGCCCTGAGGACGGGTGTCTTGTGTCGCGTGTGCGATATCGACTGTCTGTCTGCATTCTGCTGCAGTCACTGCAATTGGTCTCGCTGCTCTTTGCGCTGAGCAGCGTTTATCGGGCTGGCGACCGTCCCGGGGCATGCGAACCTGCGGACCAAGGGGGGGGGGGTGATGGGAAGAACCCGCGGAATCCGTCACCCTGATAAACGCATTGTGTGAGGAGAGAGACTGACTCGGGTCTGCTGCTTCTTTGGCTTCTCTCACTCAAAAAAAAGAAGTGAGGGAATGTAAACTCGGGCAGGAAGAAATTAGCATTTTCCCCACTTTTTCTTCCTGCCCAACTGAGAGAGAGAAAGTGTTAAAACTTTGGCGATGCTAATCTCCCTTCTTTCGTCGACTTTTTCTTTTTAACAAGTGGAAGGAAATAAACTTTTTCTCCATTGTGCCACAAAAACTATGTGTTGTAGTAGGCAAGGTACGTACATACCTACTAGAAAACTCTTGACTTTTTGGGCCCTCCTCATCTCTTCCTCTCTCTCTCTCTCTCCTTATCTGGCAAGGGGCGGGCAATCTTCAGGAGGTGGGTTTTTTTTTTTGAAGAGAAGGAATTCCAGCGCTACTACAGTGTCCATCCGTCCGTGTCCGTCCGTCAGTGTCCGTCTGTCCGTCCGTGCATGTGTCCGTCGGAATAATAAATTTTCAACGAATGCGAAGTTCACAGGATGGTGCTAGCACCAGCGGCAGCACCAGCAGGAGGACCAGCAGCAGCCAGCTGGGCCATTTAGGATGGGGCGTGACCGTGGGTGCACACTTGGAGAAGCTTTTAGGCGTTTTGCACACGAGCGTGCATGCTCCTCGAGGTGTTTAAGGGCCTAAGATAAGTCTGCGAAAGAGTACAGTAGGCGATCAAAATAGCAGAGAATGGGCAGTAACGTGCACGCTATGACGCTTCTCGCACTGTATGTGGCCGTGCCACAAGTACAGTACGTACATGTACGACATCGTGTCTGTAGGCAGTAACGCAACTTGAGTTCACATACGTACGGACCTTTGTATATTATGTTTCATAGAACGCATGCCGCGACCGCTCTTGCTCGACTCAATCGAGATTGTTTGCGTTAGAGACATGAGCGAGCCAGTGAACTTGACCCTACTGTGCCATGGTGTCCTTACTGGGCAGGCTTTCTCGATCATGCATGTGTTGTGTGTGCAGCCTCAACACTTAAAAAGCTGACGACGCTCTACAGTGCAAAAACATGGAACGAACGTTGAAGAGACTGTGAACACTCCAGCTGCTAGGAGGAGTAGGAGACGCTGCATAACTCTGTAACGACGTCAAAAGTGTATAAGTTCGGCTGGCTAGAACCAGGCCAGTCTCATTCGAATTAATTCACTATACACTAAGAATCAAACGTTTGTGCCGCACGAGCATTCATTTACGTAATTGGACCCAGACTTCATTTTTCAATTGTTTTTTTTTTCATCAGAACAGCCTCCGGCCTCGTTAAAGCCTGAAGCGCAACTTTTGCTGGGTGTTTGGAATTCAATTTCCCCAGGTCTGTAACAGCTGCTTTTTGAGACTAACAAGTGTAGTTTCAAGGTAGTCACTTTGACCCTTCTTCCTCCACAACTTCTCCAAAGAATTGACATTGGGCGGGTTTCCCGTGCAATTATCTTTTCTCTATGGAAAAGTTGCATCCAGCCACAGACAGTTTCGCTTTGATATACAATATTGCACGAAGTTGCTCTTTGGCACGTCTTTCAACCGTCATTCGCCTCGAAACAGTCCCCATCTTGCTCTTGCTGTTCATCACTTCTGATCCTTCTTTTGCTCTTCCCGTGATAACATTCGGCTTGGTCTGGAGGCACGAAGTGAAACTTCTCTGAGCGAAAACATTCCACACACCATTACAAGGGACTGTGTTGTTTGACTGGCTGATTGTTTTCCACTGCTTCTTCGCCTTTTGCCCACACTCGTCCATCGGCGGGCGGAAGACTTGGACTTTGGAAAGAGGTGGAAGAAGCTTTCATCGCTCAATATGACATCATTCCTATCATCATGGGTCCAATTTGGGCAAATTGCAAGAGCCTCCTTCATTTCTCTTGCCAGTAGTGCTTTGTTCTGTCTGTGAAGGACCCACTTCATTTTTCAGTTAGCGCTGCACTGCTGAGTGGGAGACAGGGTGGCCTTCGGGCATCAGTGTCGAGCCAGTTTTCCTGGAGATTGCCTGCCTCCTTTCGCCAATGTTTGGGGACGTGCAAAACTCCACAGTTTGAGAAACTTTGGATGGGTGTCCAGACCAAGATTATGTTCCTGTGATTCACCATTTTTCTATACTTGGCCGCAGCCTCACCTGACAGAGACGTAAGGTGCCTCCGCTACCTCAACCTATGTTTCGCCAGCTTCCAGCATCCCAGTTGATGTGGCATGATCATGGACCTCAATGTTAACGTTTCTGTCAGAATCTAGACCAGATCATTCTTAAGAAATTAGTGCATCAGTATGAGCTGTAATTACTTACAGTGATGTTTTGATGACTTGCGTTTCTGATAAGCTGCGTAAGAAAGGTTGCTTGAGGCTCGAAGAGGTCCTGTTGACTCTTGGAGAAATTTGTTTACATTCATTCCCATTTTCGGAACGAAGGCAAAACTTGAAGAGGCAAAGACTTTTGATACCCAGTGTAAATGATCGTACACAGTGAACTTGGCGAATTGACACAGCACAGGGCAGTTGGGACGATGTCTGATGGTCGAACCCGACACCGCTGCGTTGTGTTGACGTGGCTTGAACTGACAGGCGATATCGACAAATTCCCAAAAATTGCGCGAGGCTGCATTAGGACACAAACAATTGATCAAATCCTAGCACACGGATGCAGCAAAGGTGTTTGTAAGAACCTCCTCGCCTTAGTTGAGAAGCTGAAATTGCTGCCACTGTCAAAGCGAGACAAATTAGCTCCTCTCGAGGTAGACCTTCCGCAAGGAAGTTGAAATAACGCTGACCTAAAAAAACCCCTCTTACTGAAGTGTGTTAAGGCGTGGGGTTAAGAACGAATACAGTCAAATATCAAAGCTGTGGGGCTCAAAATGATAGTTAACCTCGGAGTTATGATATTTCAGTTGCTGATCAGGCATTATTCTTCCGAAAAGTCATGCCAAACAATAATGATGCGTTGCACAACTACTACGCACGTGCCACTGGCCAAGCAATGCCATTACTTCGAGGTTTGAGTGTACAACGGATATGAAGAAAGTTTCGGGAGTAGCCAAAAAGTTTGTCATATCCATCATTTTTCGCCGTATCCATCACCTCTGGTGTACGGTATGTAACGATAAAAATTGGTTTCCCTTAGAAATTTCGCTCTATCCATCAAATTTCATTACACCCATCGTCCACTGTATTATATGACTAAAGGTGCCCAACGGAGACAAAGTGAAGGAGGTAAAAGAAAATGGGACAGATCGATTGGGGGCTGAGGAGAACGGGGTGTCTCAGCAAAAGTGGAATGGTGAAAATGAACCGTGCTGTAAGGGAAGAGACGAAAAACGAATCTACCCTCACCTTAAAATACTCAGCATGGCACCCACCGGCACCACTTCTACCACTGGACCCCGGAAACGTGCGTGGTGAGCATAAGATGTAATTTCTTCGAAATGTACGTAATAAACAACGTCTATCTGCAGTTGCACGCACATATAGTATGTGGTCAGCCTTTAAATTGTCCAAGTTCTTCTCGTGAAAAAGGACATGAAATGTCCAGAATGCTTACGTAGCCCTTAAGGACACATTTGCCACTTTTCGCTGAACGTAAGCGACGATTGTATCGGGGTAAAAGATTGCATTTCATATTGGATTTCCTTAGAAAATAGTACGAGGACGTTCTTCAGATGGAAAAATAACTTATACTTTGGAGGTGCCAACCTTGCGGACAAGTTTGGCTTTTACGTTACCATTCGAATAAGCCTCCTTCAGCAACAGCGCACGACTCTTGTCTCTAGTGCATCATTACATTTGCATCAAGAGAAGTGTAATGCAACCTTAACCAAGGGATCATGATGCATCCATCCCATTCGCCTGATTTAGCCCCGTGAGACTTCTTATTGTTTCCGCAAATAGTGAAGACCATTAGGATGATGAGGAAGAGGCCAAGAGAGATTTCTGGTATGAGAACAACAACAACAGCCTATGACTCCTGTGACATAAGAGGTCAAGACGTGGGCGAAGCAAACTGCTGTCAAGTGTGATCGTGTCAAAATGTAGAGCCAATGGCTTACAATATCTCTTTAAATCAAGCATCAACGAGCCAATGACTTTTGAAACGTCCTCGTACCTTCTAGCACATGTTCTCTGGACTGGACAAAAACAGTCCGTTGACAAAAGTCGCCGAAACTTTTTTTGGAGAACAAGAAGTTGATTTATCTTCTTTGGGGAAAAAGACGTTGTAAACACTCGAAACATTTTTTCTGCTGACTAGGCACATTGTACCGCCCAGAACATTAATGATTTGATGTTAAGTTCTAAAAACACAAAGAATTTTGTTTGGTATAGGAGTTACCGAGTGTGTAATAATAATTCTCCACGATCACCATGCTTTGAGTCAGTGGAGTATCCGATATCCAGGCCGTCTGGACCTGCTAGGCCGTGTGAAGATGATCATCACAGCTGATGGCGGAGCAATTAGTGTCCAATAATTTCATGCCAGATTTGTTTTCTGAATTATGTTTGAGTCCACGAATAAGTCACGTTTTTAGAATTTGCAACCAATTTTTAGCCGCTTTGAATAAATCATTTTGTATTTTGCAAAAGAAATCTGTACAGTTTCTGTTACTGCAATCTCATTTTGTCCAACTTTGAGAATGCACGCTATAACCTAGTTTTCATAAATTATACATTACATGTACCTGGAACTGCTCGGATTCAAAATGAAGTTACAACACTGGATGCTTTCTCATACAACAGTAAAGTACGCCTTTGAAATTGGATGATCCAGAAGCTTCTTACCAGCCTCTCTTCTCTACCATCTGTCATGATGGCTGCAGGCTCTGTGTCCACAGGCCGGGCCAAGCAGAGTCACAGTCTGGTTCGCTGAGTTTGTCTGGACCTGAGCTCAGCCCCATTCACTGTCCACTCGGCCCTCTGCCCCCATGTACTTACTCCTTGCCCATTCTGCCCTCTGTCCCATCTACCTGGCCCAAAAGGTGACTGCCAGGCAAGGCAGCCAAGGCAAAAATTCACTGAGAGGGCCCCCAAAATTAACGCCTTTTCCAGTTTAAAAAATTCCCATTTTTCTTCTCCATGAAGACCCACTGTCTGGGTCATTGACAACCATCATAGCGAGTTAGAGTGTAATGGGGCAAGTCATTGTGACGTCAATCTCCCACAATGAAACTACACTTTCTTTTATAAATATAAATGTCCCAGAGAAGAGTAGAACTCTTTCACAAACTTCAAATTTTTGACAAGTGGGACAGCGACAGAGGCACGCTAGGAATCAAAAGAATCCTCCCAGTCTCAAGTTTTTGCTCATTTTGGAATTTGGGAAAGTCGGACCTGTTTTAACAGTGCTATTAGCGTTTTATGCCATACTTGACTAAGCTTTATTTGACTGGCAGAAAAAGGTATGTATTGAGAGGTTAGATGGGCAGGCGTGTTGGATTGGTGCTGTTTGCACTTGTTGTCTTTGGCATTGGCCCCGACACCACACATGGTACCCATATCAGCATTTAGCATTGATTGGGCAATCCGCATTGGTGATGCACAAGACATCAGCGACACAATTTTCCAAATATTTTCAAAGTTATCAAAATTCCCGGACGAGCAGAAACTTGAGACGCCAATGACTCTTTTCATACCAAGCCTCTGCAACCATCTTGGTTGCAGAGACATGAACGTTTGTAAAAGGGTACTTTCTCCTTTCTGGCACATCCCGTGTGTCAATGACCCCCAAATATAAATGTAACTTTACAACAGGCGTAGGAAATGTTTGCAGACATGACCTTTCGTATCTCGTCTTGAGCTACATCTGCAACTCGTCAGTTCCGCCACCGTGACCACGTTGCAGTGACCTGTTGTTGACAACTGTATGTTACGTGAAACTGACCCGCACGTCGAGGAGGTTGATGTCTTTGGCACCCATTGTCTGCCATGTCACGTCTCATTGCCAGTATTGACATTTCAACCTAAAATGAGTCTCAATTTAGGCCCTCTGGGGACTCGTTGTCCACGATCTGCACGTCCAGTCGTTTTGCACACTCCCTCCACGGCAGATTCGTATTTTTCACGTGCATCCAGCAGAGTCATTACACTGCTTTTCATCAACAATTATATTTTTAAACATTATCATCAGTTCAACTTGTTCGTGTCAGGAACAGAGAAGGAACTTTTCCCCAGGCTGGGGGTCGCTGGATGATATTAAAAAAAAAGAAGGCAAGAAGAAAGCGAGCAAGAAAACTTGGTGGTTGCTTCTTTCTCCAGGCGGAAGACAACAGAGCAGAGAAGGCAGAACAGAGATCACGTTGTGTTCACATCGTGATGTGAGCTTTGTACGTGCGTGGTTAAACATAAGTAGTTTGTCTCCACGATGCCCATGAAATCAAACTAGACATCCGCGGCGTCGGCGCAACGGCTGCAAGAGGACCCAACGATTGATTGGTTTCAACTGCTCACAAAGGGCTGAAATTTTGCACAGTCCTTACGTCTTTAGTATCTACACTTTTGTTTTTATAAGTTTTTCTGTATTATGCATAGATCCGATAATATGAAAGTAGCGCCAAGAAGAAGAAGAAGAAGAAGAAGAAAAAGAAGAACACTGACCATTACAGACCTGGGCTTCGCCACAGACAAAAATAAACGACTTTACAGTCAATTTATTTTTCCCCTTTCCCCCCTCAGGTGGTTTGGTACGGGAGCGACCCTGCGGGGGGAGACTACTGGCTGGTCAAGAACTCCAGCGGGGAGGAGTGGGGCGAAGGCGGGTGAGGAGGAAGAAGATGAAACTGACTTTGATCTGAATACTTGAGTCTCTCTTGTGGAACACAGTTACATTAGGACGGCCAGGAACTACCACAACCACGCAAACATCTCCAGCAAGGCGATTTACCTGGCGCTCTGACAAACTCAAGAACAACAATGACGAGCAGCTATTTTTCCACAAAAAAATCTTTGGCAAAAAAGGCAACAAAATTGGCTATATTAAATTTGACGTGTCCGTTTCCTTCTTCCGCCGCTATTACGCCATATATGGTATGTAGTTCATTCCGGGTAAATGTTTGTGCTTGAGTCATTGCTGATTGGCTTGCGGAACGTTGGAACAGACCCTCGAAAAAATTACTGCAACAAAAACTGTGAAAGAAAGCCTGCCTCAAATTTGCCTGAATTTTTCTTTCTCGTTTCCTCAAATGATTTTTTTGCAAATATCCTTGGCGACGTATCGGAAACGCTTGAAGAAGGCTTTTCCTCTTTCAACCCCGCATTTTGGGCAATAAATTCCTCTCTCTCTTGTTTCCAGTGCGTGCCCCAATGACGTCATGGCTGACTGGCCACATCTCTCGGGATGTTTTCAATAGACGGTTTTACAATGCATTGATGTGGTTAACCCATAAATTTGTTCAAATATGAGCTTACAAAAGATGCCATAAAAGCCTTTTGGGTATAAAGTTGCCTCGAATGCTGTTTTTTTGCCTCACAGTTTTCTAAAGACTGTTTAGTTGCGCAATGAAGACGACCAACATGGCTTCGAGGATCGCTCTGCTGGCCCTCCTCTGTCTTCTGGGGACGATGTGTTCTACTTCGGAGGGGAAACCCGCGGGTGAGAGGGCACGGCGCTCCCCGACACATAATACTTATGCTTAATGACGGCATATTTTTCAGCAGAGAGGTCCTGCATATGCCCAATCGGGTACTGGTGCAGCGAGAACGGCGTCTGCGAGCAGCTGTGGTGGGACGCGGGCAAAGCCGTCGCCGCCGAACAGAGGAGCGGGGATGCTGCCATCCCTTACTGAAGCCCAAGCCACTCGGGTTTTCTCTCATCGTTAAATTTGGCTAATTCCATCTTGCAGCAAATATATCAATTCGAAAACTAATTTGTTACTGTCCTACAAAAAAGAAATAAAAAATTTCGTAGCTTACTGTTATAGCAATGTTGTTTATATTGCGACGCGGAGCATTCCAGATAAATTCCAGGTTCTCCCCATAGCCCTTTAAATATAAGGTATCGTAAATGAGGACGTAATGTATATAGGGCAAGCCCAAGAATTTGCCTGAGTTGAACATTTACAGTACCCATAGCACAGTAGTACCTAGCATTGCCAACTCAATTTGCTCAATTGCATCATATAGAGGGCAGGAAATGGGGGAGCATCAGTACGTGGAAAACAGAAGTTGGCAGTACGTGGAAATGGAAAAAACTTTTGTATGTGGAAAAGGGCTGATCTCTGCACAACGTGGAAAGTAATTTTCTGT
>JAAUXU010166075.1_pt1 | contig 32309 bp, 33 predicted proteins | sample 7278151 | NCBI WGS metagenome assembly JAAUXU01 (sample SAMN14350113, study PRJNA611818) | marine sediment metagenome | isolation source: surface marine sediment (1.8m) | place: French Polynesia: Moorea | collected 2018-08 | reverse complement strand
TCATCTGTCACAAGTGCAACAGCCTCTTCAGCATCCTCTTCTTCTGGCAGCTGATCAGTGAGATCCTCGGGAGCTTGTTCCCAGAGGCTCTTGACCTGGGGACCTTCTCTCGTTGTTGTACAGACGAGAGAAGGAAGGACCACGCTGATCTGCGGCTCTTATTCAAGGGCGGCTCTTATTTCCAAATTATGCCTTGGACGTGCGGTTCTTATTCAAGGGCGGATCTCTTTTAAGGGCGGCTGTTAAATGCGACGTTACGGTATGCAAAAACATCTGAATGTTGTTTTCCAACATCTGCGCCCGATCAGGCGTTGTCTTATTTACGGTAATATTTTAAAGACGTCTCGGAGGATGTTTACTTTCTAACAGAATGCCGACGTCTGCCCGCTGGTCAATGAAAACTGCAACGAAACTGCGTCCGGTCTGTCTTAACCCCCCCCCCCTTCTGGAGCAGCCTGGGATCATGATCCCAACCCCGTGATTTCAAGGAGTCAGGAAGCAATCCATGTCCTTCCATCAGCAAGCGCACCGCAGTATCGGGTTGGTATTGCCAGTCATCATGAAATGAATCATATCTGCCCGAATGTCAACCCCACCCCCCTGGATTGGTCAGGGTCGTGTCGGGGGGAGGGGGGGGGGGAGGGAGTCCTGTTATGAACATCAGCAGGCCTTCTGTATGTGACCCATTTGCTGGAGCTTGTAACGGTTGGGAGGAAAAGCAGCTGCTTGCATCAATCTACCTGAACCACAGTAGAAGGATGAACCTGGAGTATTACGTACGTGAGTTTCCTGCAGTGAGGGCGCCCATGCATACGCACACCCTGTGGCAGTTTCCCCGTCGAAGAGGAGGAAAGGTGTGTGTTGTAGACATAGGGGCCTTTGTAGAGACGAGCAGGATGCAAGTTGCACATTTAAAGAAGTCTTTGAGCGGAGATAGTGAACTTGTGGTTCTACTGCAATGAGTGAGTTTGTGTACACGCGGTGGAGGCGCCAAACGATCCCGATTTGGCTGCTCTTGGTTACAGTAGTCACGATCAAGCTTCATTACACTTCATTTCCAAAAAGACCCTCGCCTGCAGTGGAACCCCTACTTGCTGTGAACGACTCTCGCTACAAAGAGTCTCGTGGGGCTGGCCCTGAAGAAGAAACTGGCATTTCCGTCGAAGTTCCTGATTGCCAGTGCCAAAAACATGTGTCTTTGGCACAAGGCATTGGCCGTGACAAATCATCAACTGAAACCCACGTGAGACTAAATCAGACCACCTGTTCTCCTGGTGCTCACAAACTTGGAAGTCACCAGAAAGTCTTGGCCTTCACTTACTATGAGACTGACTCGTACGACGGGTATCACAGGGACTACTTTACAGGCATCAGGTAACAGGAAAGTCTCTGGTGGACGGAACTTTGCGGTAAAGTGTTCTGATTTTCCCTCCAAGTGAGAACCTGCGGACTATGAAGGATATGTACCCGGCGGACTTTCGCATGAGGCTCTACTACGAGATCCCAGAGGGCAGCAAGACCATCGATAGGCTGTGCAAGTTGGCTTGCGAAGAACCTAGCTTGGATTTATGCAACGTGCTAAAAAACCCCAAATATGGGGACGCGAGGTAAAGGTAGAACTTCTGTGATGTGTATCTTGTGTCATATGCATTGCTTGGACACCTTGCAGCATCCTCTATCCCCTTGTTTGGCGCTTTCTGGCTGTGGTCGATCCTCAAGTAGACATATACTTCTCGAGGGATCTAGACTCCGTGATCAGCGACCGCGAGGTCGAAGCCGTCAAGGAGTTCCTGGCATCGCAAGCAGCAGTCCATGTTATGAGAGACCACCCAGGGCATGGCATAGGGATGCTAGGTAATCCAGATACTTTCTTCCTTTAGACCATCAGCGTAACCACACAACTATTTCACAGGTGGTACTTGGGGCTCCAACCTCACTGACCCAATGGTGAGGAAGCTGTGGCGCAAATCCTTCTCAAAGCTGATCCACGACGCCAAGGCCTACTCCCCAAAAAACAAGGCTGGGCCGGACCAGGACATTCTCACACGGTAAACGAATCTGCTGATCGACATGACCAATATGTGTGTGACAGAGATTGATTCTGTTCATAACTGCATCCTAAATAGGTACGTGTGGAGACCCTGGGCCGAGCGATTGTCTCTTTCTCACGACAGCTTCTTCTGCTCCAAGTACCCCAACGCCCACAGCTTTCCCACCAAACGTGAGGACAAAGTGGGCAACTTCATAGGAGCCCCTGTGGTCACTTTAAAAGAGAAATTAAACTTAACTGAAGCTGCTATTTGCCCTGTGGAGTGTAGGAGACAACCTGACTGGACGTATTGCTAAAGAACTTTTTTCGACTGTGATATTTAGTTTTTAGTCAGTCAATAAGGAAATAAATATGTGTATAAATTATCCACTGGGAGTAGAGTACAATTCCGGCCACTTCTCTTGGCACACGGTTCCAAAGTTCAAGCCCTCTGGCTCGGGGCTTAGGATGAGATGAGATTTTGACAACTTCTGCTGCTTGGTAGTTTCTGATCCACTGGACGCCAGATTTGGGACAAAGAGCAGAGGAACATGCTGGAGGCGTCCGCTACTCCAACCCTGCGAGCAGACTCACTGATAACAGTATAGTGAACATTTAGGAGAAGACAGACAAACTTACAATAGTGAGGAGAGCTCCTTCGTCGAATCTTTCGGCGAAGTCGATGCAACCTGGGTTTTCTCCGAGCAGCTGAGGGCGAATCAACCCTACTGGGGTCAGCCCGAACGTTCCCGGACCGACGGAAAAGATGGCAACGACCTCAGACTTCTGAAAAGTGACTGCCAAGCGCTCTCCTAGAGGATCTAATCGAAGGCACTGAATGGGACCGCCCAACCTGCAAAATAGCAATTTCGCATCCAAATAGGTAATCAACCCACGAAACGTTTTCTCTACTTACTGGATCTTGTCTTCCCCGGTGTCGTAGAAGATCGACGAGACGTCGGCGACCGGAACAGCAGAACCGGAGGACCCGGAGTTCAGGGCAAAAATAGTGGGCTCCATGCTGGAGGCGAAGAACAGTGTGAGGCCATCCGGTGACCAGCATGCGGACTGGACGTGGCCTACGTGAATAAGGCAAAAAATCGACCTCACTTCGGTGACCACGCGTCAACTTCGCATCTTTGAAAGCAACAACTTTCCAAATGTTTGTAAAGTTCTATTGGTAAACAATAAACATCTACGTTCAGCCCAAAGAGTATGACCGGAGGAGTCTTTCAAGCAAAACCTTTGCTGCTTGACAACGACTGCATGAAACGGATCCGAAACATTCTGAAACGTCATTTTGTTACCTTTGAGCACGTTCCACCGATCACTCGTCCACGTTCTAGTCTGCCAGATTCTGAATGTCGTTGAGGTTGTGGCCGCTAGCACCGAGGAGCAGCCAGGACCAGCTATAGCCAGCTGTGACCATGTCACCAAATGCACGCCTCCTCCGCCCATGCGTCTAAGCGGAGTGTAGCTCTCCTGGGAGGTGTTCCACAACAACATGGAGGTATCCGCGGAACTCGAACTCAAGAGAAACATGCCCTTGAAGAGGCAAAAACGTATCATTTCGTAAGCTGATTTGGGTGACATCAATGCACTCGACGCTACTCTGCAGTTGACACTCTCAAGCACTCACATTTGGATCCCACTGTAAACTGTTGACCGGCTCGTGCCCCGGAGCTCTGAGGGTTCGCACACACCCGGCCGAAGGTCTGGCAGCAACACTGGAGGGATCCACAGTCCAAATGAGGATTCCTTTTAAGCAGCCCACAGCCAACTCTGAGGCGTTCAAGGGGCGCCACTCCAAGCAAGAGATCCCGCGCTGATGTTTGTACTTAAGCAGTGGGGGAGTCGAACTTGAAGGCAACCCTGAGCCGTAAACCTGAGAAATCACGGGGTTTAACCGAAGCGTGCTGCGACTTTGCAGGTGTCTAACCTCAATAGAGTCGTCACCGAGAGCCACGGCAAACTTGGGCGTATGTGGGTGCCATTTGAGACACCGAATCGCTGAGTGATGCCAATCTCGGGTCTCTGAGAACTGAGCAATGAGGTCAGACCCTGACATCTGCAACAGTGATACATTCTTTAATGCTCTACATACGACTTTCTTCATGTGTGCCTACGGTGATATGAGGATTAATGGAAGAGTGGATATTTCTCGAGATCCTCACGACTCCCAGGACGGACCTCGCCAGGGATGCCAAGCATCTTTGCCACAGGGCGACCTTCGCCTCTGTAAAGAGACCATTTTTATTGCTCATACGGCAGCACTTATAGCAAGACAGCAGGATTTCCGAATTTACCCCCGGGAGAAGTTGCCAGCTGTTCAAGTGCAGTAAACCAACCTTCTTCAAACCTGGAAAAGATTAAGGTTGACCTTTGGACGCTTGTCACTGTGTCGACCTGCTCACCAAATTGTAAGCGCCTTTCTGACTCGTCGATTGGCCGCGGCTGCTGCTGGGCCGTCATCTCCTTCGGCGACGGCGGCTTTAGGAGAGAGGAAGGCGTCCCTTGCCGCGGACGAGGACAACTCCAGGCAGGACATCTGACTGTTGTGTCTGTTGCTACTGCGGCTGATTGGCCGCGACGGCGGCAGCCACGACGGTGGCAGCCACTTCACAGTAGCGGCAGGCATCACAACGGAGTCGAACTCGCATAGGTCCACCGGGACGTCATCGGGTAGGACGAGGGGCACCGGAGGAGGAAAGTGAAGGAGAATCGACATTCTGAAGTCAAGATTTCCGGCAATTTCCTACTCAGCTTGAAAAACTGCGATAGTCAGCTGACGTCAATTTAATAAACAAATACTATGAGGTTAAGGAAGTCAATAGTAAAAAACTCCCCATTACAGAATGAGTAAGCACACTTTGATTGTAATAATTATTGTAACAATATATTTTATGCACTTGGACAAAATGAGATATATGCAATGCGATGTTATATTAAAGAATACCTCCCTCTATTTTTTAAGTTTTGCCTTCCGTCCCCCATTGTCGAAAAATCGCGTGTGATGCGTGGAGTCTCGTGGATTTCGTCAGTGACGTCGAACTGCAAATCCATGTTAGAAGTTTGTTTGGGATTGAACCAGCACCTGAGGCCTCTTGCAGCCTTGCTTTGGCCATGTTGATGTTCTGCCCGACCTGCGCCAATCTACTTGGGGTCGAGGAAGGTCCAGCTTGCCTGAGGTTCTCTTGCGCCACCTGTCCCTACGTGCACAACGTGACCCGGAGGGTCGTGAACAAGACTTACCCGAAGCTCAAGGAGGTAACAGACACGACTTTCTGTTGAATGAACTGAGGCATCTCTGAAGTTGTCAATGCTTAGGTTGACGACGTTTTGGGCGGCTCCGCAGCCTGGGAAAACGTGGACTCGACCGACGAGACTTGCCCTGTTTGCTCCCACCCGAGAGCCTACTTTATGCAGATACAGACCAGGTCGGCAGATGAGCCTATGACCACGTTCTACAAGTGCTGTGAGAAAACCTGTGGTCATAGGTGGAGAGAGTGAAAAGACTTCTTATAGCATCAAGAAGAATTTCATGGCCTCCAGGAAATTGTTGCCTCTCTGCGTACAAAGAAAGTGCAGCTCTCTAAGCAAAGCCGTAGTCGAACAGATGAACCGTAAGGCCGACGAAGGCCACCAAAAGGTATGAAAATTTCACATTTGTTTTGAAGGTCAAGTCGAGCCATCCTTGTCCAGGTGTTTTCCTTGGAATCGTTTTCCTCCGTGGAAACGGCGGCAGCCGCGGCAGCCGCGCACCTGAGCCGTGGTGAAGTCGTCGCTGTCCCTACGGACACCGTTTACGGTCTTGCCGCTCTAGCTTTAGACACAGGTAAGAGGATATGCATCAAATATGGACCTTGTATTGCCCTAAGTTCCTGATTTTTAGCTGCCGTGAACCGCTTATACACCATCAAGGGACGTCGCGCTAACAAGCCTGTGGCAGTGGCAGTGGCTTGTGCTGCAGACGCCGCAGACCTCGCTGACGTATCAACTCTGCCTCTGGGTCTCCTCTCCCAGTTGCTTCCCGGTCCGGTGACTGTGGCACTGCGCAGAGACGGCGGCCGCAAAGACAATCCGGAGCTGAACCCAGGTGCTCCACTTGTCGGAATCAGAGTCCCCGACGACAACTTCATTCGTGCCATTTGTCGGCGTCTGGCGCAGCCGGTGGCACTTACTAGCGCCAACGAGAGCTCGGCTCCGTCGGCACTACAAGTATCCGAGTTTGCGCCGCTCTGGCCGAGGCTCGCAGCCGTGTTCGACATCGGTCCCCTTCCGGGAGACTCTCCTGGCGCCAGGCTCGGCTCCACCGTGGTCGATCTGAGCGAACCTGGTTATTACAGGATTATCCGGGGCGGCTGCGCTCTGAAAAACACTAGGGCCATCTTAGAGCAGTTCGGACTCATGTGCGCCGACTTCGAGGCCAAGGACGCCCTATAACTGCGCATTTTCTAGGAGTTAGGGACAGCAGTGAAGAACCTAAGGATAAAGAAGAGCACTTTCTGTGGCACGGGCTGTACGTGCAGAGCGAAAATGAAGAGGCTTGTGTTCTACAGAGACTCCACGGTCTTGTCGGTCGTGTATCCCCGTCAAAATATATGGGAAGTTGACGACTGCCTTGAAATGAGCGGAGACATGTCTTTGGTCATCTGCCTTGATCCCCGCGAAGCATCTGCTTTGTCCTTGTTGTCCAGCACGAGCGTGAACTTCGCCAAAGTCTTGAGGGGGAATTTTTGTGAGGTGCAGACAGTCTACATCAACGTGTTCTGGCCGCCGAAGATAATGTGGACGTACAGAAAATCGTGAGTTGTGCACCATATAAGCTAGCAATAATGATGTTACAGATTACTTTACTAGGTGTTCCTTGGCATGGAAGGTCCTGTGGGACGCCATTGAAATGGAAGATGCACTGCACTGGTTGTCGACGTTAGGAGGGGCCTACTCTAACCTTGGAGAGAATTCACAAATATTTGTAACTATCCAATTCCTTCACCTACTGAACTCTCCGTACAGTTCCATAGTATCATTCCTAGCGGAAGAATCGTTTGTCGCAGTAGCTTAGGGATTTTTTTACTCTCATTGTTCAAACAGTGTATTACTTATATAAGGACATTTCTATTATTTTAGGCAAAGAAAGCTGGGGAGAACGCCGTGAGGCAGATGGCCCTGGTGGTTCGATCAGGTGACCTCGCGGCAACCCACAAGTGCTGGCTGTTCGTGGCACAGAGTCTAATGCAGAGAGGAAAGCTTAAAACAGCCAGAACCATCGTGTCGAAAGTCTTCAAGGCCAACAAGGACCTCAGGGTAGCCAACATGTGCAAGGGTGTGTGGGCCAGACTTATGCATTCGTATAAAAAAAAGAAAACAACTGTTCACCTCTAATGGCAGGGCACAATGTTTCCTTGTTTTTATTGTGTGCGTCTCAATAAAAGAAGTGGCACCCCTGAATCGTCTACTGTCAGCTGTTTATTTTGTTGACAGTCAATGCTCGCGAATGGTCGTCACACACACAGGGAGGTCGTCAGAGAGGTTCGATTTGATTATCACAAGCGCTCAACTCAGACTTGAGGTTGTCCCCGCCGACCAAGGTGGTCTCTTCGGGCTCCTCTGTTCTCCGGAGATTCTCCGAAAACTAGAACACTTTTTTAAAACGAAGGTGGTGCCAAAATCGTTGGAGAAACGTTCTCTAAGGTGACCAAGCTCATGCATTCAGAACTTTTAGGCTCTTTGAATGCCTCCATGGGGCCAACTGTCTGAAAGTCTAGGGAGGATCTGGACGGAGATCCTCGTCTCCAGTAAGGGCTCCTCACTGCTGAAGAACCTAAAAAATCATTTGTTAGTTTTACCCCGGAAGTACGTTGGGATGGAGGTGACTTCGCAAAACTTTCAATCTGTGTTGCCTGAGGTGTTGTCGGCCATCGAGGAGGCCAACTTCGTGGCTGTGGACGCAGAGTTTACAGGGCTCAACAGCAACAGAGATGGCGGAAATAGCCGGTGAGTTGAATCTTGACAAATTTTTCTTGATAAAATGATGGGACGACAGCTATGTTCTACGTACTTATATGTATGTACTATCATTTTTCAGCCTTTGCCTGTACGACAGCTTCCAGGAGCGCTATAGCAAATTGGCAGACAGCGCCAGAAACTTCCAGGTCATCCAATTTGGACTCTGTACTTTTCACTATAATGAACAGGAAGATAAGTAAGTGAAGAGCCATCTCCATCATTTGGCTGTCAGATTACTTTCTTGATTGTGCCATGCTTGAATGAATGGAATTCTTTAACAATTTCTTTTGCTAAGTATTGTACCGAGTGTCCTATATTTAGCTGGACTTCGAAAACTATGACAAAGCTCCGTTATTCGAGCATCAAAGCAGTATTGACATCGATAAAAAGAAAGAAAACAAGTGAATTCGTTAAAAAGTCAAACTACTTAGAGCATTCTTGAGCGAAAGTAAGCTTGCGCTTCTGACACTGGATCTGAACAATTTGAATGTCAATGAAATGGAAAGGGTTGCCAAACGAAAAGGAAATCAGCTGTAAAATCAACAAATGCTCCGATATTTTTAAATAACAGTAAACGACACTTTTCTGGATAAATAACATTCTTTTTTTACAAACAAGTGAATTCGTTAAAAAGTTTATAGGAGTGAATTTTTGAATCTGTGCTCACACATTCTCGATTTTATTAATTCAATTGCATTAATTGGGCGTAAGAGGTGCTATAATAGAGCACCTAATTCAGCTTTAGTAACTTTTGAGACGCTGGCAGAACTGCGTACATAATTTGTATCTTGTAGGCAACTTCATGGCGAGACAGGCTCAACTCTTCATTTTCTGTGCATTTTGTCTTTTTACCGTCAGGATGTGCCATTTTGCTGCAAGCAGTCATTATTATGGCGAGTACCGATGTCTAGCTAAATATAAAACACCCGGTCGAACAACACAGGTACACCAACCAGGCGTACAACTTTTACGTGTGGCCCAAGCCTTACATGCAGGGGGCCCCTGACCCCAGGTTTCTCTGTCAGACATCAAGCATCGATTTCCTGTCGAACCAGGTGGAAAACGTTGATCTTTTACGATGTCATGAATCCATTTAACACGATATTCTTCAGTCTTTCGACTTCAACAAGCTGTTCAGGCACGGCGTCTCGTACTTAAGTCCGAAGCAGTACGCTGAGACAAAGGAAAAGATCAAGGAGAAATTTAGCAGGAGGCGAGAGGACAAAAAGGAAGGCAGTAAAAAGTATGGAAGAGCCACAGAGAAACTGCCCCTGGAGTACTATGATTTGTTCATTTTTAGCAGGATGTCTTTGAACGATCGAGATCGCGATAGGATGGAGTTGATCTACAAACGCATCAAGACTGAATTGATGATGCAACCGGACAAACAAGAATTAAGGCTTGAAGGATTGAACTCTTATGAGCGAAGGCTGCTCCATCAGACGGTGGACGAATGGTACTCGTAAAATGCTCCATGACATGAAACACGAGGCACTTACGTATGATTTTCTCAGGTTTCCTGGCTCAGTGGTAATCCGTAAGGTCCTGGAAAAAGATCCTTCTGGATCTTCACCCCGGAGAGTCATATTGATCGTTACTCGTAAGGACAAGGATGGGAAATCCGATGAGAAAGTCCTGCAGGAGGACGAGAAGCTTGAGCTGGACTTACTGGAGGAGGCTCTCGGGTTTACTAAAGTGATCAGGGCCCTCACAAAATCGGACAAGCCCCTGGTCGGTCACCACCTGGCCCTGGACCTTTTCCACACCATCCATAAGTTTGTGGCTCCATTGCCCGACGATTATGTGGATTTCAAAGCTCTGTGTGCAGACACATTCCCAAGGTGATGATTAGATAAAGCCTGAAAGATTACTGATGACCTGAGTAAAATTTAATGCTTGCTTTATCAACAGAATCTTCGACACCAAGTTGATGGCCTCCTCCTACCCGTTCAGAGATGATGTCCCCAGTTCAGCCCTTGCTCACCTTCACGCAACACTTTCCTCACCTTCGGAATTTAACCTACCTGAGGTAACTCCAAAGACCCCAGCTCGAGGCTACCAAGGGCTTAAGGAGCGATACCATGAGGCCGGGTTCGACGCCTACGTCACCGGAGTCTGCTTCATAGGTCTCTGCAACAGATTGGTCAAGCTGTCGCCGGACAAAGACCTAAAGAAAAACAAGCTGTCCAAGGTGACCCAGTTGATCGAGCCATTCATGAACAAGGTATGCGAAGTGCTATTGAGAGATGCCCATAGCGCGGTAGGATACAGTGTATGCCCCGTATAAGAGACTCATCTATCTTCAGGTTTACGTCATGAGGATGGCGGACGTGCAGTACTTTGACCTACGTGAGGAGGAGGCAAAGCCCCCAAGAGACCATGTCTTTCACGTGAGCTTTCCACAAAGGTAAAGTATGAATTCCTACTCCTTACAAGTAAAAAGAATGACTACTTTGAAGTAACCTACGCAGGTGGCGCCACTCCGACATAACAGCTCACTTCTCGCCCTTGAGCTCCTCCGTCCAGGTGTCTTTCATTGACGACACCTCTGCCTTCGTGGCCCTGACCGACCTTAAAGGACAGGCTGTACCCTCAGCAGCAGCCTTAGTGTCCTTAAACAAGGCCAACCCCGAGGTGGTCTCAATGCCGTTCACTCAGTACAAGACGATGAAGGACGAAACCGCGTCAGGGCTGACACCAATGCTGGAGCTGTCTTCATTCCCAACACATAAGCGGCGCATGAATGCCGACGCGCCGGCGTTCACTCCTGGAGTCAAGCGCCAGAAGAGCGTGGAGCCGGGCACAAGCAAGGACATAGCCTCTGAGGACAGAGACCCCTCACAGTTGAAGGAAATTGGACTAGACTCGTTTGTGAGATCTGCTCTTAAGGATGGCCGTGGCAAGAAGTTCTTCCAGGAGGCTGACTGGGACTGAGAGATATGCATAGATGTCGTGCATAAGGCTCAATATTTAGTATCAAGGTACGCTTCAGGTGACGTCAAGTCAGTAGAAGCTACGATATATGTATTGTATGCACGTACAGTAAGGATGGCTGAGAGAATAAAAGCTGCCACCCAACTATGACTGGTGTTTCTTATGCTTAAATACTGTTGTGCGGCAACAACTTTCCGGTAATATAAGTTTCATTTATTGGGATTTGTTGGGCACACGAGTAGCTCTAAACCGTGTCCATGGTGTCAGCATCGGCATCGGATGGCTGCCCTGCCGGCTGTTGGTCGTCATCAGCCGCTGCCTCCTCACCCTCAGCAGCGGCTTCCTCGGCGGCAGCGGCCGAAGTTCCGCCCCTGCGCTCTTCACCCTCGATGGCGGCGAGGAATCTATCGACTTCGGCGCCCTCGTACAGTTGGAACGGGTGGTCCTTGCCCACGATTGCCACAGACACGTTCTAAACGATGGAGAAAAGGCCGGGTTTTCCGTCACTTCAACCGACTGTCGCCTATTACCTTATTGTCCAGGTCAACCTCATTAGGAAGCGTGTCCCTCAGAGCTCTAAGCCCGTGCAACACCATCTGGTCAAGCTCGCAGTCCTTGAATTCGTCCAGATGCTTTTCTAGGTACGTCCTGGCGCTCTGGGACCTCGCGCCAATGGCCATGGCCTAAAGATAAAGCATATTAATCTCCCGGAATCCAGCCCTATGGGTTCTCTGTCCTCACCTTGCACGGGTAGAAGTTCGCAGAAGGGCAGATTTGCACGATGTGGGGCCCGTCGTCGTCGTATCCTGCGAGCAACATGCCGACACCGTAAGGGCGCTTGTTGTAGCCCTGAATGCATTGCTGCATCTTAAGGCCAAGGTCAGAGGACAATGCCTCCAGAGACATGGAGGTCCGGTGAATGTACCTTAAGTATTATAAAACGTTATTGCGGTGTGCCAAAAAGCGATAACAAATACAATAGTGCTTTACCTCTGGCTCTGACACTCTGTCCGCATCCACTTTGCCAGCGACTTTGCGTCGGCGGTGAGGCCTGCGAAGGATACGCCAATGAAGTCGTCGATGAGGAGCACCTTCTTCTGATAAGCGGCCAGTTCACTGGGGCGCCGCTTGAATGCGGCGAGGACCGAGTGAGTCGAAGACTTGAGGCCAACGGTGGCGGAGCCCTGCTTCACCGCCTCCATCGCGTATTCCACCTGATGGAGGCGGCCTTGGGGTGACCACGTCGTCACGTCGGAGTCGTACTGGTTGCGGAACTGGAACCAAATAATGATTTAGAGCCACTCCACGTCGTCGCAAAATGCGTTCTCAAACTCACCATGGCGCAGGAGATCGCCTACTCGGAGTGGGTGAGTCAAACTTTGGTGCAGAATATCAAGTTTTGCAGGCCGGTGGCTTGAAACTCCGGCTTGGCTTTGCAGTTGTATTTTACTTTTGCCGAGTCACTTTGTGGTGGCGGCTTCGTGCTGTGGTCGTCGGCCGGGCCGGTGGCGGCGGTGGCGGCGGTTTCGGCCGAGACCGCCTCACCCACATCAGCTGTCGATCCGTGTCCGAGGCAGGCATGAGGTAAGAGGAAGAAAAGGCGCGGGAAAAGCATGGCAAATTTAAACGTGAAGAGTTGCACAATGCAAAAAAGCAACCAGTTTTGCATACGACTCCAGATTCAGCTACAGACTTAGGGCTATATCGATCGCAGTTTCGTCGATCTCGATATCTCAGCTGATCTTTCGATATCAAACCGACCTCGGCACAAGTCTCACATCCCTGCGGGGATGTCAGGGGCAGGCAATCAGGAAACTGTCTCAAGCTTTCAAGTTACCGTGGAACACCTGAACAAGAGCAAAAGCGTTCACAAATACAGCTTTCTTAGTTATCAACCCCAAAGCACCCCCATAGTGCACAGGATGCCACCGACATGAGACCCAATGGACTTTTTAACCAGTAGTTGTAGGAACAGAGGCCAGGTGAAGATCGGATAAAATCGCGGCGAGCCCCAGCTTGAAGGCAGTATCGCAGTCAACAACTTTCTCGCCTCCTCCATAGCTAATCTAGGAGCTTAGACTCTCCTGATCACTCATTATGATAGAGCTGCATCGGTCCTCGACCTGCCTCGGCTTGAGAAGTTCTTGTCCAACACAGCTTCAGCGGGCGCTGAAGAGAAATCAGTGTAAGACTCTGTCCAGTAAGATAACGTCGGTCAACAGGATCAAGATACCCGAGAGGGCAAAAGAGGCACAAAAAAAACCGTGTCCCACCACGACAAAATGCGGTACTGGAAGTAATGGCGAATATCGCAACGTCGCTGACAATACAGTGGAAGCTGGTGTCGCATCTAGTCGGCACGGACACACTGTGTGTCCTGCACCCAGAGGCAATTCCTAGGTGGAGTCGAACTGAATCAGATCTTGAGTTTCCTGGAAAATTTGACTCAACTGAACTTGAAGCATTGAGTTTGTCGGCTGGCCAGAAGCCACAGTCCGCTGCCTTCTGGCCGCCAGCACTTTATTCCTGCAGTACATCTCCGTGGCCAACAGGGCTAGTCCAAAGAAGATAAAGGAGGAGGCAAACGAGACCGTTGAACTGCGGTACAAATGTCAGCTGTCGGGGTGGTCCTCAGTACAAAGAATGTTGTGGAAAGCCCCGTTTTGATCATACCGCAAAGTAGAAAGGTGCTTCGTGTTAAACCCAGTGAGCAAGATCCTTGCTCTCGAGTTATCTATGACTAAGAAAAAAAGGACCACCACGACAGCTAACTTTTCGTCTCAAAATCTTCGGAGCGAGCCTGGACAACGTTCACCTTCTCCTTTATCTTCTGTGGACTAGTCTTGGACCGGGTCAGCTGCCACAACAGCTGCCTCTACCCCACGTCTATCCAGCTCTCACCCTACACTTCTTCCTTGGTGCGGACTCGGGGAGGCTCTTTTTCAGTTTTCTCCTTGCTTGAGACCATGTCTTCCTCCGACGGTGGCGGCGCCATGTCCTCCCTCGACCCCAGAATGCAGCAGTTCATCCACCAGGAGACCCAGAAACAAAAGTTGCAGGTCAGTGACAACTGTCTACTCTGGGTAGATCTTGTTTCTGCTGCTATCTCAGTCTTCTTTCACTGGCCTCTGGAAAATGGCAATAAATTCCTACGCTTGCAACTCTTCCTAAGCTCTCTATGTCATATAACATTGCCTTGCTTACTTTACAGGAAACCTTGCAAACCATAGTGTCAGGGGTATGTACTTGTAATACGTGGCAATTTTACAAATTTTGCAGTGTTTGACCTCTATTTTTTTATTTCATCAATTTAGTTATAACATAAGTCAAAAGTTGTGCACAAAGCTGGTCCTCAGAGAGTGCGGTGGTTGTTATATTGAATACTTTCTTCGTCTAATGTGTGTTAATCCTCATATGAGGAGAAGCGCACTCCTAACACTCAAGTTGTTGATTATATAAATTGTAACACATAACATGATGCTGTGCAGCATGCATACTGCACAGCATGTGATGCGGCACTCTCTGATCATGCTGATATTACATAATTTGCTTTTTTTAAATTGCCACTGCATGTTAGGTGTCCATGAGCTGTTCTGTTTGTGCTTGCCCAAGTGAAAGAATTCTGAAACGCAGTGCTCCTTGTATGTACTCGTTTTATTGTGGCAACAAATAATATCCCTGCCTAAATGGATGAAATATGTAGTCGCTGAATGTATCTAGAAAGGCTTTGAGTTACTCGATGTAGCTGTAAAGCAGTGAATTAGGCTCATATGTCATCCCTTCAGGCAGTTGCATAAATCGGCACCTTTTATTGTGGGATATGTATGTATGTTATCTTTGATGAATGCTCCTCTGCGGTCGTCATATCTCATTGATGGACATAAGACACTGAAATCAGACCACGCTACAGTTGAGTAGCTGCAAACCCAAAAGTTCCTGGATGCCAAAGGCAACGCCCCGCACATTTGTGTCCTTAAGTGCATTCTCCTTGTCACAAACTGCATCCATTCTTCTTGCTATGCTTGTGTTTTCCTTCAGTTAGTTTCCTTGTCGTATTGTTGTTTCCCTAATGGTGAAATCATTGATCGAATGTATACTTTTTCTTTCAGAATGTGATTCACGAACTGAATGAAAAGTGCTGGGATCAGTGCATGTCCACAGCCAAGCTGTCCTCTCGCTTGGACACCAAATCAGAAGGCTGCCTCCGAAATTGTGTTGAAAGGTTCCTTGATGCCAACATCCTTGTGACGCAGAGGTTGGATAAGAAGGCTGATGACATCCTCCGACAGCATGACAACCTCGGGGGAGAATTACACTAGCAAAACTTTTCGCTTTAGCTTAAATGTTAGGATGCAGTCAAACGTCCCACTTGAATTAAGGCCATGAAGTCCCAATAAGTGCGTTTTCTTCTGGATTTTTCTTTCGAGAAACGCGGGGAACAAAGTGGTGCCAAGGAAGAACTAACATTTGTTCACCCTACTCAACTGTGCAAGATGCTTTGGTCTGCCTTGCGTAGTGCCATTGTCACAACCTAGCAGCCGTTGGTGTGGCCGTTGGAGCTCTAGTAGAAAACATTAACCTACGAAATCAAAGAAGATAAATAAAAACACTGAAAGAATCAAGTGCATCACCATTCTCTACTCGCCCTTCCCTGTGCGCTTGCACCACGTTGACCGCTGGTCCAGAGTTTTAAGACCTGCTCTGGCCAACAGAAAGTCCGAATGTAATGATGTCTGGTGATCCAGTCCGTCAGAGCAGATCCACTTTATATCCCCGCCAGCACAGCAGTGCCAATGCTCAGGACCCAGATGTTTGTGTTGAGATCCGCCTGCACTGCAAGCTGGTGAATGGACTTGGGTTGAGGCAACGGCCGTGGCTCCAGGTCCACCTTCCTCCACCACTGACAGAAAGCCTTTCTGGCTCTTGCTCAGAAGTTCATCTCATCCGGAGGTCACGGAATGTGCATGGTTCTCCCAAGCAGCGTGTTTAGGCAGCCAAAACTTACAAATTCTTCCCTCAGACAAGCATGCAGAAGAGGAAACTTGGATTCTCTCAAGTGGAGAGGACAAGAACTTTTCGGCCCAAGAGTTGGTGAACAGGTTTTGTTGATGCCCCTGTGCAGTTGAATGATACTAAGAACTCTGTTTATTGGTCAACAAGTACGTAACAAAACAAAAGCTAGAATACCATTTCAAAAATGTTACATATCTCATAGGTAAGTTGTAACTCAAAATATGGCAACAAAGTGACACAATGATGACTAGAAGGTGAAAAGTCATGTTCCCATACCAACTTATAATTTATGCAGGCAGTATTGGCACTAGCTGTTTTACTAACCGATTTGACAATCAAGACGGCTCATTGATGAGTGCACTGCAGTCCTGAAGGGGAGTCCATGGCTTCCATGGCTTACCCATTAAGCAAAGTATCCTGGACAAGTACAAGGCACACCCAGGCTGTGAAATGCTCTACTCTTTCATCTGTTTTCTGGATACCCAAGAGCGCACCTCTGTCCAGGATGGTTACCCATAGATGTACAACAATTTACATTATGTTTGTGACATTTTCTTTCGACTCTTTTTTTTCTAAAATAGGACTAGATTTTTGCCCACCATGGGCTCAGAAAGATCAGGCAGAAATTTGCTTTACAGCCTGGCTTTTACTATTCAGCCCTGTGCTTCTTTGGCCCAAAATCTTCAAGTAAACTACAAGTGCCAGGTAAAAAATGTAGTTGCATAACGCTGTTCCACTCGGATTATGCAGTGCTACATTTGTAAACAGAAGTTGACCGGCCCCCATGTCATTGTGCACAAAGTAGGTGTGTTTTTTAAGGGCATATTAGACTACTTTAGAGGTGTTGAAGGGCAAATTGGCTTAAGTTGAGCATTGAGAACTTTTTTCACAAGGTCACATCTGATGAAGAACGCGCAAAAGTGGTTGAAAAGTTCAGAGCACACTTTGAATGCTAATATTTCAGCCATTGGAAAGGCCAGCGAAATGATGGATGACTAAAGAAGCACCAAAACCTACAGTTTTTTAGCAGTCAATAAAAATTTTCAAGGAAAAATTCACAGTAACCTTGGCTTGCACTCGTGCACAAGATCTGTGCCACAGATGCCACTAAAACCCTTGTCGAATGTATGGCACAGGTCTTGGGCACTCGTTTTCAGCCCTGGCTGATTCGGGCTTCTGAAGAGAGCACAGGCCGAAAGGCCCACTTAGGTCCAACCCAAGATGACACTAACGAAACATTAGACTACGGCTGACAGCGGCGAACATTAGATGATTCGACATTGCTCTGCAAAGGTTGGGGTCGTGTCCGTTGCTCTGCTCACCATAGCAACATCCAATGCAATGCACAACATAGCAACCACAGCAGTTTCTTCGTAGAGATAAATAGCAGGCCTGACCTCTGAAAGTGTTGTAGGCCAAAAAACAAATGAGTTTAGGCCTGAGGGCCATCACCCTGAGAGGGCAATGGCTCCCCAACACTAACAAGTGGTCTAACACTTCTTTCTCCCTCTTGCCTTCTTTGCACTGGAACTCATTGCCCAGCTGGACCCCCTGAACCACCTCCTGGAGGTGTCATGGTTGTTTTGCGCTAAATCTGATCTGACCAAAAATGTTCCCCATGCCCAAGATAAGTCATTTGTCCTTTTACACTTCAATGGAAAACGATTTCAACTGCCTTTCGAAGATTGTTTAGAGGTCAGCGCACAAATAATTTCGCTACCAGAATCAACTTTTGCAGTATCAGAACGAAGTCTGATAAATTCTTACGTTTAATCGATGTTATCCTATGGATAGCCTAGCCTCTTTAATTACTACCTAATGGCTCAAGTCCAAAAATGCCTGCATAGGCTCGAAATTTGTAACTTTGTGAAAGCTAACTGATTTGTGGGCCGACGTGTACTTTGCCCCCAATTTACGCAGGCTGTAGGATGACTTGGGGCTGAAGAACTTATAGCCTAAATAGATTCTTAAGGAACTCAGCAGCTATTCGGGCGCCTCTGATGAAGGCGAAGTAGAACGTGTCGCAGTTGCAATCATCCTTCAGTCTAGGATACATGGCGTCTATCTCGTCGGCGTCCAGGGGGTGAATGAGGGCAGAATTTTTGTAGAAACATACGTAGTTGGGCCCCACGATGGGCTTTCTAAAGTGGAATGACGGATTGTGCGTTAGTTTCAGCCCCAGCTGGGTGGTGGCACACAGGCCGGAGAGGAAGACGTCCTCCAGGTTGAGGTAGGGGGTGCGGAGTGCGCACGTATACAACGCAGGGATCACACTGGACGTGAACACATACCCAGAGCCGCTCGTGTAACTGTAAAGGATGAGTTGTAGTCATGCGTGTTCGTACTGTACAGAGACCAAGTGATGCGTAGAGCAGCACGGGCTCACCTGGGAAAGATATTGAGTGGGTAGAACTTTGGGGGTAGGTACCACTTGGACGCCTGGTCCCTGATGGGCACGGCGTGCATGACGTGTCCCATGAATAAGTAGTCCACGCTCTCAGAAGGGGCCTGCGGAGTCACGTTGTAGAGAGGCTTTTCATGCGGTCAATGGAGATTACCTGAGTGGTGGCGCCAGGCGGTGGAATTGGCAAGTAAGAGTGCAAGGACTTCGTGGTCGTAGTGTGCAACAACGAGTGCTCCAACTGATCCCAGAAAATGGTGGGGTTCACGAAGGTGTCGTCGTCGACCTGACGCATGATTACAGCAGATATATACTACTGGGTTGGGTAAACTATAGCACTTAGTCTCGCCTTAAAGATGAACTTGGATGTGGAGCAATCGTTGCCAGATATCCACTTGAGCATAAAGGTGGTCTTGATGGTGATGTTGAGGTAGGCTTCCACCAGGTCTTCCTGAATTATGTCATTGTGCTGCTTGTGCTCGAGAGCAACGCGATTCTGAACAAGGATTGGTACCGGACAGCAGCTTCTCTTAAGTCAATGCTTTATAACGTACCTGCCATTCCTTGGTGGTACTCCTGCCCAACATGAAGAAGACTTTGACGCCAGGCAAGGCCCTCAGCCCGGCGCCCCAAGTGTTCCTGATGACATTGCGCCGCGGCGCATTCTCCGGCGCTGAGAATACAATCGCCACCAGCCTGAGGCGCTGGCTGAGACTGCAGGCGCTGCTGCCATCGGGTTCAAGCAGCACAGTGCGCCGTTCTGGCGCGACGTACACTGACATGTTACGAGTCTTGAGCCACGTGTAATCGGCCGCGCCTAGATTGGCCCCGCTCATTCCCACGGCGTAGATCAGGAAGTACGTGAACAACGCCAGCACAGCCATCACCACCACGGCTTGCAGCAGCCGGTTGGACAGGCTGCGCCGGCGTAGCCGGAAGCCGAAGCGATTGCGCCGGAGCATCTCTCCTCTCTCCCCCGGGTCTAAGGCATCGGTGCGGACCTGTTGGAAATAGCACATGGTTGAACCGTGTAAGAGGTCACTGACCCTATTCGCGCGCTGAATACCGACTTATTGTTATTGTTCTTACTGCAGTTACTGTACTCCAAAAGACGTAAATAGAACCTCAACTGTACATGCACCCACATGTGTGAGAGGAAGGAATGACAGGAGCATCACAAAACTTTAAAAAAAAAAAGACGAAATGTTTTTAGTTTTCTTATGTTATCTGTGTTCCTGTAGAGTGAAAATTTTAAGTCACTTGTAGTGGTCACAATGACAAAGGAAAAATATTTTTTCTGTGTTTTTTTTACATCTCTACCCAAGGTACCTGGCGCTGCTTGAGGTGTTATAAGACTCAAGCAGACTGACTTGACACGACTCTAGTTGAACTTGCCGCTCATTCCGGGGGAAATGACAAAACCAAGTCACACAGTCCTCGGCGTAAGTAATGTCGCTGACTGAGTTGACAAGAGAGTAAGCAAGAGGTGCTTTTGACTCGCAGCACGCCCAAGGATGGGTCGGAGGGCACCGTCTTTGGCATGTGGCACTGGAGAGTGGGTGGCCACATCCACAGAAAATTTCAGCCACTTTCATCACGGGAATGTGGTGAAAAATATCAAAATTCGGTGCTCTTGTCAACTCATGTTGCTTTGAGTGCTCCAGCATCACAATGAGCACTTGAAACTGTGAACTTTTGTACTCAGAATTCCGTCTCAGCGTCTAAATGATTCATTTTATGTTGAACTTCAGTACTACAACATTCCCAGTCAGTGTATGATATCATCAACGCCAAGGACTGCATAGTCCGGTTCGATTCTCAGTATCCTACCTGCACACATGTGTCTATAGCGATGTGTCCATACTCATCCTCGATCGAGGCTCATCAGCTGTGCTGCTCCTGATCGCTGCTGGCAATTCTGTTTGTTCTGGCTCCTGTTGAAACACTGGTGGAGGGAGCGAGAAAGGCAAGGCTGAGGCTGCTCTCTCTCCAAACGAGTGCACATCGCAATTTGTCCGACCAAAGAAGTAGCCAACCTCTCATTTTCATACGTTGCTCGGTTCTCAGCGCGCTCTTGGACCGGAGTTTTTGGGACAGGGGGCCCGAACAGCCCGAACGGCCCGGCCCGTCGGGCTTGGCTCTTTAGAAGCAACTTGTTCAAACATGTGAAATATCGGTACAAGTCTCTCCGAAACCATGATACATTAAGTTTTTAGGTGAATGGAAGGACTGTAGAACAGTCGACCTCCAGTTCAGTCAAGCTCTTCGGGAGTCGCGGAAAAGTTGACTAAATCACAGGTCGATTGTATTCCACGTGGAAGCTTCTCAGCGACTGCCAGCGTTCAGTCGTATTCGGTACGCGTTACTTTAGCATCAAAGTTCTATAGGCTGTTGTAGGCCTGTAAGCAAAATGCTCGGCCCATAAAGGAAGTGCACGAACCACGTCCACGGTCACAGTTTCATGGGGCCCCGTTTTTTTCATCCGCCGCCCCCCCCCCCCAAAAAAAACAACACAACAACGGCCCAACATTTTGAGCATGTAAGAGTCTAACGTGTGCGCGCCTCCTCCAGGAGACCGTCTTTCCTGAAGCGTCTGTAAGCCCTGGCGTAAGCCCCTTGTTGCTGGAATAAGATCTGGCCCGCCGGGTGGAGGAGGGTGGAGGCCTCGTCCCTTAGGGCGCGTCTCCATTAGCACAATGACGCGGCGACGGCGACAAAAAGGCAAGTTTAACTCTGCTGTCTTGAAGCGTAGCCAGAGCTTCCTACGCGCAGCTATGTGCACAAGTCATTGTTCCCCGCCTCGTCCTCGTCCTCCACCATCATCCCTGACAACTCCTTGGAGTCTGCCAAGAAGAGAGGGTCGAATCTGATCTGCGACGATGCCCATAAGGGATTTTCCCGCAGTGCTTTCTACGTGAAGTCCCTATAAAGTACTAAGGAATTCCCTCCAGCTGCGTATGCTGTAGCAATGAGAAAGTCCGCGTGCGTGCGTGTCCTTTTTCCAAAAAGACTTTGGCGCGCGTGTGACGAAGAAAAGAAAAAAAAAACCTCCGAAAGTCAAGAAAAGCCCCACTTTTTTCCTTCGCCTATTCAACTCATGAGCATCACCTTTGCTGCTAGCATTAAAGGCCCAGTGACGTTGTGCAAACTTGTCAGAATCAGCTGATCTGAATGCTAGGGTTAGTTAAAGGAAAATCCATCTTCTTGGCTTGCTCTTAATTTGTCTTCCCTCGTTCCGTCCGAAGAAGGGCCCAACGGAGGCCTAACGGAGGCCTAACGGAGGCCCAACCAAGAGAGGCCGCTTTTTACTTCCCAGCGTACTTCATGTAGTGCGTCTGCAGCCACAGAAGGCAGCAGGTGCAAAAACATACCCGGAGCAAGCCTAATCTTTTGCCGTTATGAGATTATGCAGATTTTCTCTGCGTGGTAGCATAATGATAAGATAAAGATTTGTCTACTCACTTGAGGGCTTTTTTTTTGTTCGCCGTCACATCTGGTTCTGGACTGGTGTCTCTTGCCTGTCCTTTGTGTACCGTATGCGTCACATCTGGATGCAACTTTTTTACCAACTTCAGTGATATCAGCATCACTGTCAAGGACACGAAATTTCTGAATTCTTGTCTCAATCCTCGCTTGGATCCACTCTTACTTCTTTCAAAGTTAATTCGTATCACAACTGAAGACCAGGGGCAGTTTTGATTCAAAGAAGATGAGACTTACGTAATGTACGCATATGTTACGTTACCACGAGCGTCACTCATTAGCAGGAATAATGCTGTAGTCTCCTACGATTGATACCGAGTATTTTCCTTAAAAACAGTATAGTCTTCAGATGATGTTGACATACAACAAAAAACATCCACAACTGCGTCAAGTTCATACCATTGTCAGACTATCCTGGACTTGCTCCAGAGGACGGAGTGATCGTTGTCTGATGTGAAGCTGCGTCCAGATGCTGGCACTGATGTCTCTCCAATCTTCATCACTTGTTTTGTCTGGGTTGCCGCCGTTGTTCCTCCTGACTTTAGCCCCGGTCGGGCTTCGTCACACAAGTGAAGTGTCGTCAACAATGACATCAGCGCTCGGGGCACTCGCGCGTACCGACGAAGAGGCTGATAGCGCCGACTTCCTGTGCGAACCCGCGTGGAACGACGGCCCCCCCAAAAATTGGCGAAGCTGTTGATTCCACACCTGCGCATTTGAGTGCTGCACACCTACGCCACGTGCCAATTGCGAATAGATATTTCACTCCTAACAATACACTGGGTGGCGAAGTCCACTCTGTTCCTCGTGCTTATTGTATAACGCCAAATGGTTGGGTCACATTCGATTTTGTTGAGTGCGCAGAGGAAATATTTTGCGAACATATGAACTTTTCCCTGAAGACACTGAGGAATACTGTAACACTGGAGAATATAGTGAGAGCGTGCATAAGAATGAGTGCTGACACTGGGAAATATAGTGAAGGCGAGCGTTAGAGTGAGAAGAGCAGCATAGTCAATATTTCTGGTACATGACTTGTGAAATGTCATGATTTCATTACAAACTATACTGTAGCGCTGCATTTTCCAAGTATTGACTGAGGCTTTGACCTGCAGTGGGCCTTTCATGCATTGGCATGGGCCTTCCGGCCTCGTACAATGAATGCGAGGCCTCTGATCAGCTTGGGTGCAAAAGGAGATGACGTCATCATTCGGCATGTTTTTGCCTTCAAATCTTTTGTTCAAATTCGTCTTATTCATGTTTAGAAATTCTCAACACTTATGCAGGTTTTAATCTGTGCTTGATCTAATTTTGGATGAAAATCGTTCCTTTAATCGGCTTTGAGTGTTCTTATACCTGGTAGAATTCACCACATTTTGAGTTCCTGAGAAATCTGTTCTTATATCCGGTTATAAGCGGATTCTCCAGTGCTTCGATTGCATTCTGATGTCCTGTGAGACCCTTTTTGGGGGAGTTTCCCTCGGAATTGAACCAACATTTTTCCTCGGTCGCCTGATGCTTCAAGTGGCCATGGTGATTTTACACATGCAACATGTTCTGTGTGACTGTCAGGAACAGTGTTTGTTTGCAATGTGAGGCGCAAAATAAGTCAACTTTGCATCAAGCGTTTCTCACTGATGGAAGGCCAACAAGTGGAATTACCCAGGTGCAGAAACCCAAAATTTTCAAGTTTTTTTGTGGAAAACTACGCTTATTTTGTTCAGCCCTTTCACTAGGGTTTGCTGCAGGCCTGTTAGCAAAATTCTGATGAATGGTGGCTGCTCTTCTTCACCTTCACCACGTCGTCTTCAGCGGCGTCGCACAAGTCGCGAAATCCACAGGAGCTCCCAATAAATCTGACATCAGCATTGGTTGTGCAGAATTGACAGTCACTGAAAACTGTACTTTAGGTCACGTGGGATGGATGGAATAACACAAAGTGTCTCAATTTCCACCCGGTGAGAGACTTCTACTTGTGCTTAACATCTGGTGAAATTTTTTATCATATTTTACATGAGAATGAGAAAACCGTTCTCGTGAACACTGCCTGTTCGTGTGTCTGTCTGCATTGGGACTGAGCGATATTAGAAAAGTATCACATCTCTGTCACTCGATATTTTCCCCCGAGTATCATTCGATACTCAATGTTCTCGGTAGCCAAAGGTATCCAGGATCATACCACCGAAAGTACGTATATTCATTCTACAGGCGATACTCGACGCCCAGACAACGTGAGTACTGTTCGTTGCACTTTAATATTTCAGCTGGCTTTGGGCAAATTCGCTATTTTTATCTCAGTTAAAGAGGCCCGACAAGGAAGGAAAGCAAAGGTAACTCTTGTCCAGCTCCCTCGGAAGATATGATTTTTCTTCTTAAGAGTTTTATTTAGCTACTGCTTCGAAGAAAACTTTTGTTTAGCAAATATTACCGACACTTTTTTCATGCAACACGATACTTAAAGTACGTAGTAAAGTACGTACGCCACTTAAAGGAAAATTTGCCCTCTTGCTTAGTCTCTGGAGGAAAATGTTCTGGCACTATATTTCCCTCTCCGCAGGGACACATTGTGATTCAACACCCTGAAACTATGACTGTCTCAGCCATAATCTCGTCCATCGTCAGGATCGTTCGTGAGAGTTTGAATTGTGTATGAATTGTGACTCACTTCCTGCACTGCATTTCCCAAATACAGATGTTACGATTCCGAACACCGTGAGTTGAATTACGAATAAACGACGCATAATGTGTGCTCATATGAGCCGTCCCTACGTATGTATGCGTGCATGCATGTGTGTATACGTACGTACGTCCAATGTTATGTCCATACGATGGAAGGACTGTTCTCTAGCGCTGTTCAGAGAGCGAAATCATTCCCATCCATCTACTAGCAACTTTGTTCTCGATCACTCTTTGTTCTTATCGCTTTTGTCTCGAGTTACTCCTCCTCTTTACCCGGTCAGTCGGGCTCAGGGGGAAATACGGAAAGCCGTATGCACCGGACTTTCTTTCTTGCTCATCCTTCTACCCCGACTACTTCAATTTGGCACAGTTATGTGGCAACTTTTTCAGAACGCTTTTCCCAAAATTGAGCCTTTCTTGAAGTTATTTGGCATAAGCTTGACGCTTCAAACGTGGTTGCACTTAGATGTGTTAAACAAGGAAGCCTCTAGCCAGACAGCGTGGGACAACTTGGATGCGCTTGCTGCTGTTGCCCTCGTTCCCGAGCGTGGGCGCCATGTGCACGAAAATGGTGATGTCGCAGCCTGATGTGAGATGGAAAAGGATGCTTTGCCTGCGCCTTGTAGTCTCTTGTCACAAGTTTTGAACGTGCTACGCCGAGTGAAGCAAAAAGAAAGCCTGGGCAGCAACTTGACTGAGACAGACAGCCTGTGCGTGGTCCGAGTGCTGGACGTCGTATGCGCCAGCGCGTATGTTCTTTGTGATGCACACGTGAGTGAGATAAAGGGGATGCCGGACTGGAGAAGAATACAATTTACCGGTGCTTGCTTGGTGCTGCAACGCGTGTGTGCGTACAAAGAGCAATCAATGGGTGCTTGTTGTTGCACTGCAGCAGCACTGCCCACGGGGGTGGAATGCATATTTTGAAAACCCTTTCGCAGTATGTACCGTACATATGAACCTCACCGATAGGGATCACACGTTCTGTACCGTCTGCACGAGTGTGCTTCTCTCTCTCTCTCTCTCTTTCACGACACATTTGCATACAGACTCGATGTCCTTTTATTTCGGCTTTGTTATACACATTTGGATGAGCAGAAGTGTGGGTGTCATTGACACAAGGGGCCTTAAAATGTATAAAAAATATTTGCCCAAAGGACATGTGTGTGACTTGGCTGTTAAGATTGCGTCTGACAAGAATGGCCATGTTGCCATGAGCCGAAAAGAAAGCACAAGTGCACTGTTGACAGGGTGGGGCCAAGTTCATTTGCACATTTACCCTCGCTTATCCTTCAAAAAGTGTCAACGCATTCCGGCTCACCCTGTAGATTGAATTCAGATCTGGTGCGGACGACGCATCTGTGAGCCAACTTTTGGACGAGATGTTTTGATACCCGATACGGGGGGCGACATCAAACTTTACATGGTGGCGTCGGGATTTTTGGCACACGTTGCGAGGTTGTAACTGACACAAGGGACCTTAAAACGTATTAAAGATATTTGCGCAAAGGACACGTGTGTGACTTCACTGTCAAGATTCGGAAGCTTTTGAGATGCTTCATTATTGATTGAAAAACCTTGAACTGCCAGTCGAGATAACTTTTTGTTAGTTTTTGGGTCAGGTTTGTCAGATTTTCGTGGCGTCTTCTGGCTATGAGTTAAAATTTCATGTGGACCCCCTAGAAGGTGGAGCGACCCGCTCTCTCTCTCTCTCTCTCTCTAGAGTGTCTCTAAAATGAGAAAAATACGATGAATATGCTAGTTCTTTCCGCTCTGCCAACAATAGAGAAAAGTTTACAGCTTACTGGCCTGTACACACTGAGATACACTAGTTCTTTTGATGCAACTTTTGGCTCATCAGAGAATTCCAGAATTTGCGATTTAGAACTTGGCATTCTTCTTCTGGTCGTCCATGGTCTAGTGGGGCCTCCTCTCGGACACCAACACCTCCTCCCTTGTGCACTTGCGGGCATTGACGAGGGGCATGCTGCTCGGGCCGGTGCAGGTCGTCAACATGTTCGTCTTGGCAGTGACTTACTTGATGGCCAAGTCTCATCGCCTCTGCCTCTGGCGTAAATTTCATCCCCCGACATTGATCTGGATGGAGTTGAAGAGAATCCCTGTTCATACGAACGACCCAATGCTTCCGTCAATCAAAAAGGAAGTCGATACCTGACATTATTCATGCAGTGAATGTTTGATCTTTGGATTCATACGCATGTACAAGCTCGTGATTCGCGACTCACACAAGCGTTGTGTAACATTGGCAAAATGCTGGTGTGTGCAGAGCGGACTCGTGAGTCCATCCAAGCAGAGCGACGCTTCAATCTTACCAGGTGAGGAGCAGAAAAAAAGAGAACTACAACTAATGCTGGCGCTGGAAGCCCCTGTTCATTCCTGACTTGGAGATGTCCGCCCAGACTCCATGCGTGTCAACGCTGCTCTCTCTAAAAGTGCGTCTCTCCCTCTGACTCCGCATATAAAACTATTTTTTTCTTTCCCCCTGCACTATAAGACCTAAGAGTGCAGGACATCAGTAGTCGAGTCTCCGCGTTGTACGTCTACTAGTCCGTGCGTGCGTGCATGCGCTAGTATCCGCCGCATGGGCGAGCGCACGCAGAAAACCCCGGGCGAGAGAGAGAGAGAAGGAGGCACGCGCGCATCTCTCTTCTTCTTTCTTCCTACCTTTCATTTCTCTCTCTCTCTGGCAGCGGCCTCGAGCGACCTCGAGGCCAAGCAAGCAGAGGCCGGCACAAGCCAGCTGAGAGATGTGTGAATTACTACGCGGAATTCCACGCTCCGTTTATCAGATCCAATATTCATCTCTCTCCAGGGAGGAGGAGAAGCCTCTGAGTGCGTCGCCGTCACCGTCACCGCCGCCGTCGCCTTCGCCGCCGTCGCCGAGCACCACCCATATGGCTGCGCCGACAAACAAACGCCCGTTGAGAGTGGATTTCGAGCCGTCGTCGTCGTTGTACATCTGAAGAGAGGACGGATCTTTTCCCTCTTTCTCTTAAGTGGTCCCAATCCCTAGTGGATCCTCCATATTTCAACTGAGCGACGAGCAGAAAAGAGAAGGCAAAGAGAAAGCAACCGAGCAAGAGGTTAGAACAAATTAATTACTTCTCTCTGGAGAGCCAAACTTCAGTTGATCGCACTGATCCTTGACAAAGACATGAGGAGTCCTCATCCAGCCCTTGGTCAGATCGGAGGTGAATTGACTTTTTCCCCAACTTTCCCCCCCTTGGACTGCTGAGTGAATCATTCTGACGGCTGCACTCAGATGGTGACATTTTCGCCCCAGTCCTCATCACTCTGCAGGTAAGACAATACTGGATGCTTCTTTTTGTGTCCTGGTCCTGGCCACAGCCTCGGACTGTACGGACAAAAGTCTTTTTTTTGGTACACTCTTCATGCTTTCTTGCTGGCTCAATCGCTCTTTTTTGTTGTTTGCCTGCTCGAATAAATTGATATGAATGGTGGATGCACACATGACCTCCTCTGGGTTGCAGAGCATCAGCCACACTAAGTATAGCAAAGCATATACGAAGAAGTAGCTGTATGCATACACGTAGGGAGGAGAAAAATATGCTCCATTTTCTTGGAAAGTTCCCAATCTGCGGGTGTCTTGGTAGGGGATCCTCCAAAAGGTCTTCTTCCATTACCAAAATGAGTCTCTGTTCCTGTGCGTGCGCCCGCTCGAGCCAGCGACAGCTAAGAAGCCCCGTTATTGTTGAGCCGACAGTCCCATCTCTCACTCCCGCACCGCGGACACACGCGCCGGGACGGACCCCGCCGGGATGCGCTTCCGGGACCTGACGCCGGGTGGAACTTCTTGGTGCACCCTGTAAATTTATGCGGGACGGAGGAGATGCTGCTGAATCCTAATCCCGCCTTGGAGGAATTAATTGCTGCAACTTTTTTTTTTTTTGGCGGGAGCGTCGAAACAAAAAGCGAGAAAAAGTTCCGGAGAGAAATTTCTCCAGAGAAATCTGCACATGCTTGACTACTCTGGCGCGGTCTGGCCCACTGCCCACTTCCTGCTCGCGTCGCATTCGCTTAACTGCTGCGGCTTTCAAACTTCTTGTCCTTTGTTTCTCTTAAAGCAAAGTCCTGAGCAGTCCTCACCCTCCTTCCTTGGCAAAAAAAGCCTGTGGGCCTTGAATGTGGTACAAAAGGCCTCAGGCCTTGAGTAGTGCAAACTACCTAGACGTCTCATAGACGCAGGATTTTCTCTCTCCCTCTCTCTCTCTCTCTCTCTTGTAGCAGAAAGACCCCTAATAGAAAGTTTCCCCCATGATTGGCACGCCTGAGAAGTTGCCATTTCAGCTCGTTCCCTCTATCACAGGTCATTTCATCCCGGCCAGAGAAGATGGAGAGAGCGAAAAAAGTGTTTTCTGCGATATTGTGTCTGCTGGCACTTTTTTTGCGCCAACGTCGGCCCAGGAAGGGTCAATAAAGAGATCCACTGAAGCGTGTCAAGCTCGCACTTGCTTCCTTTTTACGTCTGGAGAGAAACGTGGCTCAGACGTCGTTGTCGTCGTGCGCAAGAACATGAAGGAGGGAGACGTGTGTTGGATCAATGGGTTCGTTTCTCCCCTACTCTTCTTGTAATTTTCGTGCCTCTCTCTGCAAAAAAGTAGCAGCTTTGCCAACTTTGCTCGGAGGCAAAAAACACCTTCATATTTCTTTACAAAGTTAACACAACAGAGACAGGTAATCAGGTATGGCGCTGTCGCAATAACGCAGTTACTCATGGTTACTCCCACATGTTGTGTAGCAGCTGCCTCTTCGAGGTCGTGGCGGGGAAGGAATAAAAAAAGCCTCTCCCAAAGCCCATGTGGATAAGAGAAGCCTGTGTGAAGTCTTTTGCCAAAAGTTTGCACCCTTTTTTTGGCGGTAAAATTGGCACAAGTGGCAACAAAAGCGCGCAGAGCAAAAAAAGTCGTTCTTCCTCCAGTTGGTGTCAGTAGAAAGCCATGTTTATTTTGATGAAGCACTTGCTAAATGGGCCCACCAGGCCAGGCCTGCGCCCGTGTCTCTCCTCGCGCGCCATAAACAACCCCCTAATCTCGTACGCGTCTTTCCTGCTCTTTACTCTCGAGAGCTTCGCCGTCTTGAGAAAACACAATTTTCCAATACTTGGTTCAGGCAGAAAAGCAAAGACCGCTTAAATGAAAAAAGGCCCGCGGCTGCAATGGCTGCAATAGCTACAGGGCCCTCGGAAAGGAGATGACTTTCCTTCTTACGCACTCGAAAGTTCATTACATTGGAGTTCGCATCATCCATTTCACATTTACAGGGGGATCCGCATGCCAGGGAACGCAGGGAAAGTGCCATTTATGTGCTGCTGCTTTTCTTCTTAGATAAGCTCTTGTGTACTGATAAATGCCTTCTTGGGGTGGCAGCTTGATCGAGAGCTTCATCTCGGGCATTCACTGCTGTCGGTCGCCAGCGTGGTCACCCTGGGCTCGCACTTGGACTCGAACAGACAGCTGGTCTGTGCAGACAAAGTTGGAGCGACGCATGTTGGCTTTGGAAAAGTACTTGGGGGATGCCAACGCAACTGAGTTATGTACACCAGTCGGTTTATTTAGTGTTATAAGTCTGTATTTGTGGCCAGAGTAGAAGTCTCAGCGCTTCATTGAGTTTCGGGCCGACTTCATTAGCCACGCTCAGATGAGCTGCGACAACTGCTTCGCCTGCAACATTCTCGACGGCCGCCAAGTCAGCACCAGTCAGAGCATTGCTACCGGGAAATTTGTCAGATAACTCGCTGAGTGAAAGCAGGAGAAAATACTTAGGCAGAAACAGTGTACAATGGACTCCGCCAATATCGTTTATGTAGTCAGCTCTTCTGACACCAGATTGGATCCTTTTGTTATGAAGTCTCTCTGCCTATATCGTCAGCAGCTTTTGCTATAAGCGGAGTCCCCTGTATCACAAAGAGTAATCTAAATTACACCTGCAACATTGCTGCAGCATAGAAAATTGTACCGTAAATGCTGTATTAATCATCCCCTCTTTAATAGTCCCCTTTCTGTAATTATTCCCCCCCCTTCCCGGTCTGTTTGTTTGCGGAGGCTTCGGGGGGCCTCGATAATCGAGGACGCAGGACGGAAGTGACCCTGATAGGGTCTTTTCCTTTCCACGGAAAGGGTTGAATCCCCCTCTATTAATCCCCCAGAAAGAAACTAACATCAATGCCCCTTCTCAGCTCTTTTGCTACTCAACCATAGCTAAGTTATGCTAGTGTGATACAGCAGTATAGCTTATGGTAGTGTCATACAAAACTAAACTAACTCACACTGAAATCGCCAAACGATGCCACTTTGAAACAAACTGAGAGGAAAACGAAAAATAATCCCCCGTCTAATTTTATCCCCCCCACCCACACACACAAGAGAGATTGAAATATAATACCCTATGGGACATTAATACAGCATTAACGGCATTTTTTCTTTAGAAATCTTCGACAAGGCCCAATTTTGACTCAACAAAAAAAGAAAAGTTATTTTCTCGTCTTCTGTTCAGAAAAATATTTTAAATTGAAACTCCTTAGACCGGGACTCACAGCTCGAGAAGCTCTCACCTTTGCCATTTACCCACTTTTGGGAGGTGCAGTCAAAAAAATCTTTCGACTCAGCTTCCATTTCACATCCAACCCCACAGAGATCTCAGCGTTGCAGGTGCAAACTTTCCACAGTTGCCAAAAACCAAATGACTCCAACTTGACCGAATACATAAGGGGGGGGGGGGAACGGATTGAGATTGTAAAAAAAGGAGTGAGGTTTTATTATAGGCTCACCAATAGCAACCCTGACGGCTTTATCACTAGCCTTGACTCCCCCTCTCGTGCAGTCAGCCCCTGCTGGTTGACCCAGTTCCGAAAAGGGTGAAAGCACCAAAACGTACGTTTTAGTGAACTTCAATGTGTTGTACTCGACCGAGGCAAAAGTAGTGATGTAGCCGGCTCGACCCGAAGAAGACTCATCTCGGAGGCAAGAGTCGTGGACGTCCAGAGCACATCTAAAGCTCACACGCGCACAGTATTTATTCGATGAAGGCTTTTCCGATCAAGGACTTGTTCAACCGGCGGTTCCAAGTTAAGGAGCCTTTAAACAATCAAAATTCCTGCTTTGCGAGCATCTTCTTATTCATGCCGGCATGAGAAAACTGGTGATACAAGCAACACGACTGAAGTCACTACATAAAACCATATTTTTATTCTGCAGTAGCAATAAAAGTGACATATTCGACGGCGACACAAGCGGCGCCTTCTGCACGTTGTTGTTCATTGTGAATGCAGACAACGTGCGTTCAGGGCCGTGGATCACACCGCACTGACAGAGGTGCGAGGATCTCTACTGTGCATTCACGTTTAATATGCAGATGCATTTTTTAAAGCTAATATTTCAGGTGGGTGAGTTGAAATTTTGTCAGTCAAGGCAGTTTTTATGTAACAGTTGACTATCGATAGTTTCAGACACGATTTTGAAGATTTTGGGGCTACATTACGAAAAAAAACCATTTTGGTCCGTTCTTTTTTATATGCATTGTTCTGTGCTGTAGGTATTGGAAATCGTGGTGCAGTGGACAAAAGTGCTATAACTTCAGAACAAACTATATGAGCAAGGAACGAATAAAATAAGTGTTGTTCAGAGGGCTTTGTTGCATCTCTTTTACATGAGTCATTTTTAGTTTCAATTATGAGCAAGAGCACTCTTAGGCTTGCTAGAACTGTCCAGGTGCTTCAGCATA